>Ga0190360_1000128_pt1 | contig 41540 bp, 38 predicted proteins | sample 48721834_MG_FD_161271 | JGI IMG/M metagenome (GOLD analysis project Ga0190360, IMG submission 161271) | Hydrothermal vent microbial mat bacterial communities from Southern Trench, Guaymas Basin, Mexico - 4872-18-3-4_MG | ecosystem: Environmental > Aquatic > Marine > Hydrothermal vents >...
CGCTCCGTTTCGCTACAGAAATTCAATCTCCAAGAGTCTTTCGCTTAGGTTTAGTCTATGAATTTTGAGAAATTAAGGTTTAAATGTCTCATTTCTATTATGGTTATATTTTTTCTTCTCTTTCCTGCTTTACTTTTTGGCTATGAGATTTTCATCTACCGCCCTCATCTCCAAAAAAATTTCTGGAGCCAGGAACATAAGGTTTCCCTCCACGGTGATTTATTTGCTTACTTTCAATATCCCTGTAATTTCCCCAGCTATAATGACCTCAGCGGTGAAGAAGACAGGTGGTTTTTCGGATTTCAAAATTATATTTTCATCTCCCCAAGAGCTACCTTTTTAGCTCAACTGGTAACTCATGATGATGGTCAGCGTCGAACAAAGTTTGATTGGCATTTTGCCTTTAAATATTCTCTTTCGCAAAATCTGAGATTGATATTCGGACATGATAGCAATCATGATTCAGAACACCAAAGCTATCTTGTTAACAAGCCTTATTTTCTTAACCGTAATTACATAGGATTTGGCCTCCCTTTCAACATAGGAAGTTTCTATCTGGAGCCTTTTACCTGGTTTTTCCACCATTCGAACCAGCGGGGGCACCTGGATTTATCCGGCAATAAACTGCGTCAAGAAATGGGTTTAAGGTTAGGCTATTGGCACCGGCAGGGTTTAAGTTTGAGCTTACAGGTATTATCTCAGACAGAAAAACTTTTTTCTCTGGGACAAGCTTATCTGGCTGATTTAATCTTAAGGGTTAAAACTTTTGACTGGCTGGAGCTATCCCTGGGAGCTGGTCTTTGGGCTGATCTTCAGCCCAGTCGATGGGGCAGGAAGCAAAAATTTTTCAGGCTTATTTGGGGAGTGGCTATTCCTTTTTAGGAAAGGAGGAATGATGCTTTCTTTTCCAGAAAAATTAATTCTCATAGCCATTATCATTGTTACTGGCTTTGCCTTTTTCTATCCGGTTTTATACCGTTTCCGGATCATTCGCTCAGGCAAGCCCGAAAATAGGTTTAACAACTTAGCTTCAAGAGTGATGCAAGCTTTGGCCAAAGTTTTTCTCCAGAAATGTACTCTGAAAAATGAAAGAATATTCACAGGTATTATTCACGTTTTTATTTTTTATGGAGCTCTTTCCTTTGATACAATGACTGTTAATCATACTTTAGAAGGCTTTTTGGATAATTTTTATCTCTTTGGCCAAACCGGTTTTGCCCTATTTTTTTCTTTAATCATTGATATATTTGCTATCTTAGTTTTAGGGGCTGTGGTTTTCTTAGTTGTAAGACGTTACATTATAAGGCCAAAAGCCTATGCTACAGGATTACTTGATTCAGGCATAATCTATTTCTTATTAACAACAGTTACCTTAAGCTATCTTTATTTTGAATGTTTTAATATTTTAGCTGATCCCCATCAGGAACGCCTCTCTTTTTTAGGCATCCTTTTAGCCCATAAAATAAAGAGTTTAGGCTTAGAGCCATCGCTTGTGGCCTTCCATTTAAAAACTTCCTGGTGGCTCCATACCCTTATTGTATATGCTTTTATTACCTATGTGCCTCATTCTAAATATTTTCATATGTTTACTGGCCCATTTAATCTTGTCTTTCGTTCTCAAAAACCAATGGGCGAGTTAAAAGCCCTTCAATTAGATCTTGAACAAACAGAGACGTTTGGCTTAGAGAAAGCTTCAGATTTTACCTGGAAAGACTTACTTGATTCCTTTTCTTGTATGGAGTGTGGACGATGTCAGGATGCCTGCCCAGCTTTTGCCAGTGATAAACCTCTTTCACCTAAAATGATTATCCTCAACCTTAAACATTATCTCCTCCAACAAGGCAAAAATATAATTCATCAGAAAAAGGATGAACTTAAGCCTCTCATGGAAGAAATTTACAGCCCAGATGAAATTTGGACCTGTACTACTTGTGGAGCCTGCATGCATGTCTGTCCCGTAGAAATCGAACATATTCCCAAAATAATTGGCCTCAGACAAAGTCAGGTGTTAATGAGCAGTCAATTTCCTTCAGAATTAAATTCTTTTTTCCGAAATATAGAAACAAACAGCAATCCCTGGGGAATAGGTTTTGCTTCTCGGGCAGATTGGGCTCAAGAACTGGAGGTTAAACTCAGCAGCCAGCATCCTCAGGCAGAATACCTCTTCTGGGTAGGCTGTGCCGGCTCATTTGATGAGGAAGGTAAAAAAGTGGCTAAATCTTTAGTAACCATTATGAAAAGAGCCGGGCTTGATTTTGCTATCTTGGGAACAGAAGAGAAATGCTGCGGAGATTCTTTGAGACGTTTGGGCAACGAATATCTTTTCCAGACGTTAGCTGAAGAAAATATAAAAATATTTAAAAAATACAATATAAAAAAAATAATAGTTATCTGTCCTCATGGCTACAACGTATTTAAAAACGAATACCCCAGACTTTTAGAAATAATTCCTTCTCTCTCTCCTGAGGAAAAAGAAAATTTCAAAAAAATCAAAGTTTTTCATCATACTCAGCTTATAGCTGAGCTTATAAAAAGTGGTCGACTCTCGATAAAGCCAGATGAAGAGAAAGCCCTAACCTATCATGATTCTTGCTACCTTGCTCGTCATAATGGAATCATAGATGAACCCCGTCAAATTCTCTCTGCTTTGAGTCAAGGCAAAATAATAGAGCTTAAAAACAACAGGGAACATGGTTTCTGCTGCGGAGGAGGCGGAGGATTAATGTGGACAGAAGAATCCCTGGGAAAAAGAATAAATCATCTGCGCACAGATGAGATTATTAACTCCCAAGCCCAGATAGCGGCCACTTCCTGTCCTTTTTGTCTGACTATGCTCAAGGATGGATTAAAAGATAAAGATATTTCTAAGGTGGAAATTCAAGATATTGCTCAACTTGTAGCCAAGAATCTTGAGGATTAAAATAATAATTAATAATTATTTTGTTATTTCAGCGAGATTCTAAAATCTCTGCAAAAGCCGAGATGGCTCTATCTATATCCCTGTCGTCTATATCCTTATGGGTAACAAAACGAATTCCTCCTCTAGTGGGCAAGGCCAGCACCCTTCTTTTTTTTAGTTCATCTAAAAACTCTGGAATGGTTAAGCGAGGATGGTTTAAGTCAAAAATAATAATATTTGTTTGAATCAAGTCTGGATTTAGTTCTATTCCTGGTATGGTGGCAATAGTCTTTGCTAATCTTTTAGCCCTTTGGTGATCTTCAACGAGCCTCTCCCTCATCTCTGTTAAAGCCAAAATACCTGGGGCAGCTAAAACTCCCAATTGGCGCATTCCTCCCCCTAAAGCTTTCCTTACTCGGCGGGCTTCATCAATAAATTCCTGAGGTCCAGTTAGCATAGAACCAACTGGGGCAGATAACCCTTTTGAAAGACAAAACATTAAAGAATCTCCAATAGCAGCATAATCTTTAATAGAAACTCCTGAAGCATGGCAGGCGTTAAAAACTCGAGCTCCATCGAAATGAATCTTTATACCATGTTTATCGGCAATTTCTCGCAGAGCTTTTAAATTTTCCAGAGGGACTACTGTCCCACTCCAGTTGTTATGAGTATTTTCGATACAGATTAAGCTGGTTCGAGGAAAATGGACTGATGGTTTTCTAATATTCTTTTCCACTAAATCAGGATCCATAGCCCCCCGATTGGAAGGAAGGGGCCGGGGCATTATTCTGGCAATAAAAGTCATATGAGTAGATTCCATGTTATAAATATGAGATCTCTCCTCAACAATCACTTCATCCAGTTCCCTTGTCCAGACTTTAACAGCAATTGAATTGCCCATAGTACCCGAGGGGACAAAAAGAGCAGCTTCTTTACCTAAGAGTTCAGCGGACAGAGCTTCAAGCTTTTGGACAGTAGGGTCATCGCCCAGAACATCATCCCCAACTACAGCCTCGGCCATGGCCTTCCTCATTTTTTCGGTTGGCCTGGTCACTGTATCACTTCTAAAATCGGAGTAATTATTTATCATTCACTGCGCTCCTTTCTTTTTTCCTGCTCATTATAAAAAAAAACATCTCCAGAGTAAAATTATTATTAACGATGACAAGAATTTCCACTCCCGCTAGAAACTTTTTGAAGGTTTACTTGGTTATTAATCTATGGTATAGATAACTTTGATTTTTTGGCCTATTAAACTATGAAAAAAAAGAAAATTTATAATTACTTTATTTATCTTCTTTCTCTTCTTATTCTTTTCTTTTTGAGTGCAAATATTTCTTTTCAAGTAGTAATGAAAGGCGAAATGGTTTCTCTGCCTAATTTGATCGGTAAGACAATGAATGAAGCCAAACAAGAATTAGACAGGAAAAAATTATCGCTTGTCCAAAAAGGCACTCAATTTAGTACTAAATGGCCTCAGGGGCAGATTATATTCCAGGAACCTTCCCCTGGTTCAAAAATAAAATTAAACAAAAAAGTAAAAGTAATTTTGAGTGCAGGTAGCGAATTAGTTATCGTCCCTAAACTTATCGGCAAAAATCTTCAGTCCATTAGCCCAATCTTAGGTGAAGCAGGCCTGAAAAAAGGCAAGATATCTCAAGCTCACACTTCAAAATATGCAGCCAGCAAAATCATAGCCCAGCAACCAATTCCTTTAGCGAAAGTCGCCAGGAATTCCTCAGTTAGCTTTCTGGTCAGCCAGGGACAAAGAGAAAAAAAATATGTTATGCCTGATTTAATAGGAAAGCCAGCAGCTAGAATTATTGCCAGATTGAAAGAAATGGATTTCAAAGTAGAGGATATTCGTTATGTTTATTACCCTGGTTTAGAATCGGGTATTATAATCAAACAGTTTCCCCCTCAGGGATTCCGCATTCAAAAAAGAAACCTTATCAATCTGGAGGTAAGTAAATAATGATTCAAATTGCTCCTTCTATTCTTTCTGCTGATTTCACTAAAATCGAAGAAGCAGTCAAGACGGTAGAAGAGGCTGGGGCCGACTTAATTCATGTTGATGTCATGGATGGACACTTTGTCCCCAATCTTACTTTTGGGCCCAAGTTGGTCTCATCTCTCAAAAAAAAGACATCTTTGCCCTTGGATGTCCATCTAATGGTCGAAAATCCAGGCTTCTTTATTCCACTTTTCCAGGAGGCTGGAGCAGATTGGATTTCTATCCACTTAGAAGCTTCAGTTCACCTCCATAGACATATCCACCTCATAAAAGAATATAAGAAAAAAGCAGGGTTAGCTCTAAACCCAGCTACCCCTATTCATCTCCTGAACGATATTATCCAGGACCTAGATTATGTCCTCATCATGACCGTCAATCCTGGCTGGGGAGGCCAAAGTTTCATTGATTCGGGCCTGACTAAAATTGCCCAGCTTAAAAGCTGGATAGAAGGACAAAAGCTCCAAATACCCATAGAGGTGGATGGCGGCCTTAATTTGGACAATATAGAAAGAGTAATCAAAGCTGGAGCTGAGATTATTGTGGCCGGCTCGGCTGTTTTCCAGGCGGCCAACCCAGGAGATGTCGTTATTAAAATGAAGGAACTGGCAAACAAGGCTCTATCAAGATGATAGCTGTGGTAACTGGAGCCGCGGGTTTTATCGGCTCCCATCTCTGTCAGAGACTTTTAAAGAAAAACTGGGAAGTGGTGGGCATTGATTGTCTTACTGATTTTTATCCACGTTGGATAAAAGAAAAAAATATTTCTTCCTTGCTTAAAGAAAATAACTTTAAGCTATTAACGACAGATTTAAATCAGCTTGATTTGAAAAAAACATTAAAAAGCACAGATATTATCTTTCATCTGGCAGCCCAAGCTGGAGTTAGATCAAGCTGGGGCCAAAATTTCACTATCTACACTGAGAATAACATCGAAGCCACTCAAAAATTATTAGAAGCAACTAAGGAGGCAGCCGTCAAAAAATTTATTTTTGCTTCATCTTCTTCTGTTTATGGATTTTGTCCTCACCTTCCTGTGACTGAAGATAGTCCTCTTTATCCTTATTCGCCTTATGGAGTTTCTAAATTGGCGGCTGAAAAGCTTTGCTCTCTATATTACACAAACTACGGAATTCCCGCTTTATCTCTCAGATTATTTACAGTCTATGGACCAAGACAAAGACCTGATATGGCCTTTCATAAATTTTTAAAAGCTGGAGCCAAAAATAACCAGATTACCGTTTTTGGTGATGGTCAGCAAACAAGGGATTTCACCTATGTCACAGATGTCATTGATGGTTTTATGGCCGCCTTGGAGAAAGGTAAAATCGGTGAAATCTATAACATTGGAGGGGGTCAGAGGATAAAATTAGTTGATACTTTGCCTTTAATAGAGAAAACTTGCCAGAAAAAGATAAAAATCAGCTGGCAAAAAGTACAGAAAGGAGACGTCCCCCATACATGGGCTGCCATCGATAAAGCCCGTCGAGATTTAAATTATTCACCTCAGGTGTCTCTATTAGATGGATTGAAGGAGGAATGGATTTGGCTTCAAAAGCTCTATCAGTAAAAAACACAGCTGCTCAACTCAGAAGCAAGGAAAAAATTAAAAAGATAGTCTGTTTAACCATCATTCTCATCTTTGCTTTAATTCTTAGCTTCAGTTGCAAAAAAGAAAATCCAGAATTGGCACCAGACATCCAAAGCTCAGATGAAGCTCTCTACAAATTGGGAGAAAAATATATAAAGAAAGATCCAGAAAAGGCTCGTCTTTATTTAAGGCAAGTCATAGACTCTTTTCCCAAAAGCTTCTATGCCCAGCGAGCTAAACTGGCTATTGCTGATTCTTATTTTAAAAAAGGAGACGAAGGCAGCCTGATTCTGGCTGCTTCTGAATACAGAGAATTTATTTCACTCTTTCCCTTAAGTCCATCAGCTGCCTACGCTCAATACCAAATAGCCATGACCTTTTACAAAAAAGCCTTAAAGCCAGGGCGAGATCAAACGAAAACAAGACAAGCCTTGGCTGAATTCAAAAAAGTGATCACCAATTATCCCCTTAGCGAAGAGGCCAAATTGGCTGAGGAAAAAATAAAAGATTGTGAAGAAAGGCTGGCCGAACATGAACTCACCATCGGCGAACTTTATTATAAAATGGGTGCTTATAAAGGAGCGGTAAATCGCTTAAAAGAAATTCTGACCAATTTTCCTAATTATTCGAAGATGGACAGAGTTTACTACTATTTGGGAGATTCCTACCTTAAATGGAAGAAAAAAGATGAAAGTATTCCCTATTTTACTAAATTGATATCGGATTTCCCCCAGAGTAAATATGCTCAAAAAGCCCAAGAGATACTGAAGGAACTGGAAAAGAAAAAGAAATAATTTTTATCTATCCAAGGCGGAGGTTTAAATGAAAAGAAATGTTTATTTTTTAATTTTTATGATGCTCATGATGATTTCAGTCTACTTTGCTTATGGCCAAGAGCAAGCTTTCCCGACAGAGTCAAATATTTCCTGGAAACCGGGTTTCGGATTTGAATCCTTCTCCAGAACAATAGAATGGGATGGTAAAGAGTCAACCTCTAAACTTAAATCTTATTATTTTACCTTCAATACTGATATCGAGCTCCAATCCGGCCTAACCCTAAGCGGATTAATTGGATATTCATTTTCATCCTTTAATTCTTTAATCTTCAAAGAATTGCCTTTTTCTCTGGATTTACAAGCAGGAAGTATCGGAGGTTTTATTTTAGGAGCAGGCCTTCAAAAAAATATTTTATCTTTCAAAGACATTGAGATAGGAGCTTATGGTCAATTCGTCTATTGTCTGGGAGTAAAAGAAAATTGGGAAATACCTGGCCTGGCTGTAGAAGGAACAGCCCAGGGCAAGCCATCCTGGATGAGAGGAAAGGTTGGACCTATTTTTAGCTATGAGGGATATGACTATTTTCAGCCCTATATAAAATTTAATTTCAATAAACTGTGGGGAACTTTCAAAATGGAAGAAACTGTTGAGGATTTAAGTGGACAAGAAAAGAAAAAAATAACAGGAAAAAGCTTATTGGAGGCCAGTTTAGGAGCTATTTATCAGTTGAGCAATTCCTTAAGTTTTCAGGCTGAAATAAATTTATTGCCTTATAAAGGAGGGGTAAATTTAGGGCTGGTAATAAAAGGACTTTATTCTTTTTAGGCAAGGAGGCAAAAATGAAAGGCATAATAAAAAAAGCTGATAAATTATTATATCTATTAATTATAATCTTTATTACTACATCTACTCTGAGCTTCCAGAATTTTAGGTCTGATAAAAAAATCTACTATCACCGCCAACCCTTTCAAAGAGATCTTAAAGCTTTAAACAAAGGGCAGCCTTTCCACTCTAAAGGAATAAAATATGCTCCAGATCAAATCCTTGTCAAGTTCAAACCGAATCTAACAAAGCAGATGATTAAAGCAGAAATAGCTGCCTATCAAGCTAAAAAAATTAGACTAATTCCCCGGATACACGTTTACCAGCTTCAAATTCCAGAAAATCTAAGCGTAGAAGAGATGTTAACTATTTTCAGGCAGAATCCCGACGTCGATTATGCCGAACCAAATTATAAAGCCTATATAGCTGTCACCCCTGATGATGTTTTTTTCAAGTGGCAGTATGCTCTTTATAATTCAGGTCAAGAGATTGGTCCAGCGGGCAGCCCTCGAGGGAAATCCGGAGCTGACATTAAGGCTCCCTCTGCCTGGGAAGAAACCAAAGGAGATGAGCAGGTAATTATTGCCTTTATTGATACAGGCATTGATTTTAACCATCCTGACTTAAAAAATAAAATTCTTTCCAGCGGCCCAGACTATGCCAACGACGACAACAAAGCCGCAGACGACAATGGTCACGGTACCTTTGTAGCTGGAATAGCTGCAGCTGAAACAAACAACAGCGAAGGTATTGCTGGAGTTGCCTGGAACTGTAAAATCCTCCCCATCAAAGCCATGGATGAAGAAGGGTCTGGCTACTACAGCTGGATTATTCAGGCTATTATCTGGGCCACAGATCATGAAGCTGACGTTATCAATCTCAGCTTAGGTGGAGAGGAACCAGCTAAAAGCTTAAGAGATGCGGTCAAGTATGCTAACGAAAATAATGTGGTTGTGGCTGCGGCGGCCGGTAATGATGGGGCTTCTGTCCTTTATCCAGCTGCTTATGATGACTACTGTTTGGCTGTGGCGGCTACTGATTATAATGACAATTGGATTTCCTGGTCCAATTCAGGCCCAGAAGTAGATGTAGCTGCTCCTGGGGAAAGAATCGTCGGACCGGTCCCTACTTGGTATTGGGGCCCAGGTTCTTTTCCATATGGGTATGGTTCAGGAACTTCGGCTTCAACACCCCATGTAGCTGGTTTGGCCGCCTTAATTAAAAGTATAAAGCCCTGGCTTACAGCTTCAGAAATAATGAATATAATTAGTTATTCAGCTGATGATATAAACTCTTCTCAATTCCCTGGAAAAGATAAATATATCGGTTATGGGCGGATAAATATGGAGAACGCATTGGTGCCTATTAAAATAACTTCAGGCCCATGAATAAATGATCAAATTTCTGCGCATAAAAAATTTAGCCACCATAGAAGAACTGGAATTAAAACTTAACCAGGGTTTTTCCATATTAACTGGTGAAACTGGGGCGGGAAAATCTATTATAATTGATGGCATTAGATTAGTCCTGGGCGAAAAAGCAACTCCTGACATTATCAGAACCGGAAAGAAAGAGACTTCGGTTGAAGCTATATTTTTCACTCCTACATCTCCTCCAGCTAAGAATAAAAAAAGCGAACTATTCATCCAGAGAAAAGTTTCCCAAGAAAGCCCAGGTAAGGGATACATAGATGGAGTCCTTGTCCCCTTAAAAAAACTTAAAGAGAAAAGCAGCCAGCTGGTGGATATTTATGGACAAAATGACCATGCTTTTTTGCGCCAAACCGATAACCAGCTTGATTACCTCGACTATTATGCCCAGGTTATTCCCTTAAGGTTAAAGGTTGGCCAAATAGCTCGTGAACTAAAAAAGTTGGCTAGAGAAAAAAAGGAACTGGAAACCAAAGAAAGAGAAAGACAACAGAGGCTTGATTTCTTGGATTGGCAAATAAAAGAAATTGAAAAAGCTGAGCTTAAAAAAGGAGAAGAAGAAAAGTTACTCTATGAGAGAAAAATTTTAAAAAATGCAGCCAAAATCTTATCTTTAGTAGAAACAGCTCTGGAGATTTCCTATAACCAAGAAAATTCAATCTCCACCTTACTGGCCAAACTCGAAAATACGGTCAGAGAACTTTCTGCCTTTGATCAATCTCTTGAAAACATAGGAGAGGCAATTAACCAATTCCAAATCACAATCAATGACTTCTCGGACTTTCTCATAAAGTTCAAAGAGAAACAAATTCTCTCGCCAGAGAAATTGGAAACTATTGAAGAGCGTTTAAGCCTTATCGAAAAATTAAAAAGAAAATATGGTCAAAACATTGAGGAGATTCTCCTCTATCTGGAAAAAGCTAAAAAAGAATACCAACAGCTTAGTACAAGTCAGGAGAAGCTGGAAGATTTGAGCCTAAAAATAGACAAGAAATTTTCAGAATTTAAAACCCAGGCTAAAAAACTAGGCCAACTAAGAATGGATTCCGCTCAAAAGCTGGAAAAGAGAATTGAACAAGAAATAAGCAAGCTGGGCATGAAAAAAGCCCGATTTAAGATCAAGACAAAATCTATTCCCTGCCAGAAAGAGATGATCTCGGCAGTAAAAGAAAAAGGTACAGAAGAGGTTGAGTTTCTCATCAGTCCTAATCCAGGAGAAGAGCTAAGGCCCCTGCGCAAAATCGCTTCAGGAGGAGAGCTTTCCAGAATCATGCTGGCTCTGAAATCAATTGGTAAAGAAACAGAAAGATTAAAAACTCTCATTTTTGATGAAATTGACTCTGGTATAGGGGGAAAAACAGCTGAATTTGTAGCTCACAAACTTCAAGCTCTAGCCTCTAAGCATCAAATTATTTGCATTACCCATCTTCCTCAAATTGCCTCTTTTGCTTCTGATCATTACCGAATAGAAAAAAAGATTATGCACAACAGGACCTTTACTACTATAAAAAAACTCTCCTTCAAAGAGAGAGTGGCGGAAATAGCCAGGCTACAAACTGGAAGCAGAATTACGGAAACAGCTTTGAATAATGCCCGAGAAATGCTTATCCATAATCTCGGTCTTAGCCAAAGGTAATTAAAACATGAATAGAAATAACATCCCAGGCTGATTAACCTCTTTCCAATATCAATCAAAAAATAACTTCCAGCACCAAATTATTTTCCTTAATAAAACTTTCTCTCTTTCAGCCTTTATATTATATTATTATTCTGAGTTTCATTAAGGTTAGAACAGGATGAGAGTTAATTATAATACCTTTAGAAACATTAAATTCTATATACATACTTTCGGCTGTCAGATGAATGAAAATGATTCAGAAAGAATAGCTGGAATATTGTGCCAAAAAGGAGCAAAGGTTTCACCTTCCCTCGAAGAAAGCAATTTAGTTATTGTCAATACCTGTGCTGTTAGAAAAAAATCTGAAGATAAACTTTTTTCCTTTTTGGGAAGATTATCTTTACTCAAGCAGAAGAAAAACATCAAAATAGGTGTAGCCGGTTGTGTAGCTCAGCTCTATCGCTCCCACTTGCTGGAAAAAAAGCCTTTTGTAGATTTTGTCATAGGTCCGGACAACTATAACGAGCTACCGGCCCTTCTTGCCGATAAGGCAGCCGAAAAAATTATAGCTACCAGCTGGAAAAATGAATGCCAGGAATTCTCTCCGGCTCAAGTTTTAAGAAAAAGCAAATATAGTGCCTATGTGACTATCATGGAGGGTTGCAATAATTTTTGTGCTTATTGTATTGTGCCTTTTACCAGAGGAAGAGAAAAATTCAGGCCAATGTCAGAGATTATTAGAGAGATAAAATACTTAGCCGAGAATGGTTATAAGGAAGTTCATCTTCTTGGACAAAACGTAAATTCTTACTATGACCCTGAATCATCAAAGACTTTCCCTCAACTTCTAAGAGAGGTAAACAAAATTGAAGGTATAGAATGGATAAGGTTCTTGAGTTCTCACCCTAAAAATTTTGCTCCGGCCATTACTGAAGCCATGAAGGATTCAGACAAAGTCTGTCATCAGCTCCATCTACCAGTTCAATCTGGTTCTTCGTCAATTTTAAAAAAAATGAAAAGAGGATACACCAGAGAAGAATATCTGGAAAAAATATTTTATCTACGCAAATTAATGCCTGATATCAGCTTGAGTACAGATGTTATAGTCGGATTTCCAGGAGAAACAGAAGAAGATTTCCAGCAAACTCTTGATCTTCTAAAAGAAGTTCGATTTACTAACATTTTTTCTTTCCACTATTCTCCCCGTCCTTTTACAGCCGCAGCCAAAATGAAAGATAATGTTCCCCTCAGGGAAAAAAGAAGAAGACTCATTGAACTTCAAACTCTCCAGAAAAATATCCAACTTGAATCCAATAAATCTCTTATTGGAAAGGCCATAAAAGTTCTTTGTCTGGGAAAAAGCAAGAAGAATCCTCAGCTTTATTCCGGCCGTAATGAGAGCTACCAGGTGGTAAATTTTAAAAGCCAGAAAAATGTTATAGGCCGTTTTGTCCATGTCCTCATTGCTGACTGTGGCCCTTACAGCCTAATAGGAAAGTTAACCTAAGAGAGAAGCCTCCTAATTTTCAGGTATTCAGGCCAAATAATACTTCTGAAAAAACAACGTTTAATAACTCTTCCCTGAGATGAGTCTATATCAACCAGAGCTAAATTTATTAACTCTTTTTTAGCTGAGGCAAGAGAGTTTTTTTCTATAATTTCCACCCGCCATTTAAAACCGGTTTTACCTGGGGAGAGATATTTATTAGTAATTATTGTTGGCCGCTCTTCAGGAGTAGAAAAACAAGATTTAATAAAAAAAATTATAGAAGGATCTTCAAAGGCAATCTGCAAAGCTCGAATGCTACTAATACCATTTTCTCTAATCAATTTTTCTGGTTTTCTACCTTTTGGTGCTAAGACGAAATTAATGGATAAATTAAAAGGGCAAATTTCGTGCCAACTATCATTTAATATCTATTTCTTTTAATATCAATAATATATAAAATACAATTAGATCAATTTATATCTCTAATATCTGCTCAAAATGGCACAATATGTGCCTTTGAGGCAGCGATTCTAGAATTAAATTGCCTTTTGTATTTCTTTATGCTATAAAATTGGCTTAAATTTTAGAGGAAGGATATCAATGAGCATTATAAACTTAATTCCCTATTCCTTTATAATTGGCTTACTTGGTGTTGGTTTCGCCGTTGGTCTTTACTTTTATGTCAAAAAATATCCCCGTGGGAATGAATTGATGAATGACATAGCGGAATCAGTCCACTCTGGAGCTATGGTGTTCTTAAGAAGAGAATACCTTCATATTTCTGTTTTTGTAGTTGCCGTTTTTATTGTCCTCTGGAGATTATTTTCCATCTACACCAGTTTGGCTTTTCTCACAGGAGCCAGTTGTTCAATGCTGGCCGGCTTCATTGGCCTCAAGGCTTCTACTCGCTCCGCCGTAAGATCTACTCAAGCAGCTATCGATGGGGGGATTTCCCGGGCTTTGACTGTCGCTTTCCAGGGGGGAGCAGTTATGGGCACTTCGGTCGCGGCCTTGGGCGTGGCTGGCCTTGGACTTTTTTTCTTTTTTACTAAAGATCCTAAAATTATCAATGGATTTGCCATGGGGGCCAGCTCAGTGGCTCTATTTGCCCGCGTTGGAGGAGGCATTTACACCAAAAGTGCTGATGTTGGAGCAGATCTTGTAGGCAAAGTAGAAGCAGGGATTCCTGAAGATGATCCTCGAAACCCTGGAGTTATTGCTGACAACGTGGGCGATAATGTTGGAGATACGGCTGGTATGGGTGCTGATCTTTTTGAATCTTACGTAGGTTCAGTAGTGGCTTCCTTAGCTCTAGGAGCAACAATGACCCCTGCCTTGAATTATATGTCCCTGCCTTTATTGCTTATTGTCATTGGACTCATTAGCTCCATTATCGGTATTTTCTCTATTGAAGCATTAAAAAACTTAAACCCCCAATCAGCCTTGAGGAATGCAACCTATATAAGTGCTTTATTGTTTATAGCTGGATCCTTTTTTTCTATCCGCTATATCCTGGGCAACATGGGTGTTTTTTGGGCTGTCCTAAGTGGAATGTTGGCTGGAGTTCTGATCGGGCTGGAAAGCGAATATTTCACTTCTGGACCTCCTATTAAAACTATTGCCAGAACGGCCGAAGCCGGTAGCGCTCCGCTCATAATTATTGGTTTAGCTATCGGTTTCCAAAGTACTATTCTTCCTCTTTTGACAATAGCCGGAGCTATCTTTCTCTCTTTCAAACTAGCCGGGCTATATGGGATCGCTATTTCTGCCGTAGGTATGTTAGCTACTATTGGTATTGTGATGTCAACAGATTCCTACGGTCCCATTGCTGACAATGCCGGCGGTATTGCGGAAATGTCTGAAGCAGGCGCTGAGATTAGAAAAATTACAGATAAGCTTGACGCTTTGGGAAACACAACAGCCGCCATAGGCAAAGGCTTTGCTATCGGTTCAGCCGCTCTGACAGCTTTAGCTCTCTTTTCTGCTTACCAAAAAACGGCCGGATTAACCTCCATCAGCTTAACCGATGCCGAGACAGTTATTGGCCTTCTTATCGGAGCCCTGATGCCTTTTATCATGTCTTCTTTAACTCTAAAAGCAGTAGGTAAGGCGGCTGATAAAATGATTCTGGAAATAAGAAGACAATTTAAAGAAATCAAAGGTCTTATGGAAGGAAAGGCCAAGCCTGATTCTGATCGCTGTATAGATATTGTAACTCGCAATGCCCTTAAAGAGATGATTTTGCCTGGTCTTTTGGCTGTGATTACGCCTCTGCTGGTTGGCTTTTTAATCGGTCCCGAATCATTAGGCGGATTTTTAGCTGGAGCCACTTCAACTGGGGTGTTGATGGGTATCTTTATGGCCAACACCGGTGCCTCTTGGGATAACGCTAAAAAATGGATTGAGGAAGGTAACCTCGGAGGAAAAGGAACAGAGATTCATGCAGCTTCCATAATTGGCGATACAGTCGGCGATCCCCTAAAAGATACAGCCGGTCCTTCTATGAACATTTTAATTAAGCTCATGGCCGTTGTCAGCCTGGTCTTTGCTCCTCTTATAATGTAAAAAAATCCCTTCTTCCACCCAGAAATCTACCTTCCCCTCCACCCTTAGAAGCATCCTTGATCTGCTCATATTTTCCACACTCTATATATAATCCAAAATTCCTTTAATATTAATCTTGTAATAAAATAAATCAGCTATCTTAAGGGGCATCTTTAATTTTTGATAAAAGTTGTGCAATCGCTGCCTCCCCTGCTCTTTATTTGATATTATTCAATAATTCAGTTATAATTCTGGCCTCTTTATCTTCCTGTTATAATCAGAATTGAGGAAGCCTAAATGAAAGTTAATGTCTGGAACACTATCATCCAGCTCAGTAAGGAGCGAGGTGTAAAGAAAGAAGTAATCATTCAGGCTATCGAAGAGTCCCTCAGAGTAGCTTCCTCTCAATACTTTAGCCACAATGAAAAAATAAACATCTCCTTCCAACCTGAAAAAGGCAAATTAAGGGTTTATACTGTAAAAAAAGTGAGTCTTCGTCCCCAAGATTTAGCCACTGAAATTTCATTGTCGGAGGCTAAGAAAATTAGTGAGGGAGCCACACTGGGAAGTTCAATCGAAATAGACCTCCCCTCAGAAACTTTGGGCCGAATAGCTGCTCAAGCAGCTAAGCAAGTAATTTTCCAAAAAGTAAGAAATGCTGAGCAGGAAAAGGTTTATGAAGAATTTGCTCCCCGCCTGGGTGAAATTGTCACCGGCATCTTAAGAAGATTCGAAACTAATAAAAACATGATTCTTGAAGTCAATAAGACAGATGTTCTTTTTCCTTATAGAGAAAAATTGAAAAATGAAGAATTTAAAAGAGGCGATAGAATAAGAGCCGTTATTATTCAAGTCTTTAAAGAAAATAGAGGACCTCAGGTCATTGTATCCAGAGCTGACAATAAATTTTTAGCTAAGCTGCTTGAGTTAGAAATCCCAGAAATAGCCAACGGCAGTATTGAAATTAAAAACATTGTCCGCCAACCAGGCGAAAGGGCTAAGGTGGCCGTCCTTACTAAGGAGAAAGATATTGATCCTATCGGAGCCTGTATCGGAGTAAAGGGAAATAGAATTTTGGCTATTAGCAAAGAGTTGCACGGCGAAAAAATCGATATAATAGAGTGGTCAGATAATCCCCTGCTTTATGCTAAAGCAGCTTTAAGTCCAGCTAAAATTGAAAAAGTTTTTATTTTAAATAAACAAGAAAAGTTAATGCAGGCTATTGTTTCCAAAGATGAACTTTCTTTAGCCATCGGAAAAAAAGGTATTAACGTTAGACTTGCTTCCAGATTGGTGGGCTGGAAAATCGAAATAAAAGGGAATTGGGAATAAAAAATCTGGAGAAATCGTGATCAAATGACAAAAACAAAAATGGAAAAATCAAAAAAGGTTCCAAAAACAGGTAAGCCATCTGTCCCCAAGATTAAGCTGATAGAGGGAATGAGTCTGAAAGATCTTTGTTTGCAGCTTAAGACTAAAGCTAAAGATATAATAGATAAATTAGCTGAGAAGGGAATTAGCGTTATGGTTAATGATGTTGTAGATGATAGAATAGCTCAAATACTTTCTCAAGAACTAGGATTAGAAATAAATATCGTTTCCATTGAAGAAGAGGTCAGAGCTCAAGCTGAAAGTAAACCTGAGGATTTGCTTCCCAGGCCTCCTGTGGTAACTATTATGGGCCATGTTGACCACGGTAAGACCACCCTCCTTGATGCTATCCGTGAATCCAATATAGTAAGCAAAGAATCGGGGGGAATTACCCAGCACATAGGAGCCTACAGAGTGTCTTACAACAATAGATCCATAACTTTTATTGACACTCCTGGCCACGAAGCATTCACCAAATTAAGGGGTCGGGGAGCCAAAATAACAGACATAGTAGTTCTGGTTGTAGCTGCTGATGATGGTGTCATGCCTCAGACAAGAGAAGCCATCAATCATGCCCAAGCAGCCGGAGTTCCCATTATTGTGGCCATCAACAAAATAGACAAGCCGGAGGCTGACCTTGACAAAACAAAACAACAATTGTCAAAAGGAGGTCTGTTGGTCGAGGAATGGGGAGGAGATACTATCTGTGTTGAGCTCTCAGCTAAAGAAAAAACCAATTTGGATGAATTGTTAGAGATGATTCTACTTCTAAGCGATGTAATTGAAATAAAAGCTAATCCAAAGGTAAAAGCTCAGGGAGTAATTTTAGAAGCTCGCTTGGATGTCAAAAAAGGACCTCTAGCTACGGTTATAATCCAGCAGGGAACCCTCCATCAAGGCGAAGCCTTTGTGGCCGGACTCTCCTATGGCAAAGTTAGAGCTCTTTTCGATGAAAACGGCAAGCCAATAAAAACAGCAGAACTTTCTATGCCAGTTGAAGTCTTGGGCTTTTCTGAGGTTCCGGAAGCAGGAGATACTTTTCAAGCTGTAGCTGATTTTATTCAAGCCCGCCAAATCATCCAATTCAGACAGTCTCTGGTTAAAAAAGAAGAAATTAAAAGACCCGAACGCCTTACTCTCGATGATCTGTTCAAAAAAATGGAGGAAGGTGAAGTAAAAGAACTTCCTCTTATTATAAAGGCTGATGTCCAAGGGTCTGTAGAAGTTCTAAAAGACATTCTCCCTAATCTTAGTACTGACAAAATTAAAATAAACATAATCCATGCAGCCACAGGCAACATCAATGAATCTGACGTCCTCTTAGCTTCAGCTTCTAAGGCAATTATTATTGGCTACAACACTAAAGCCAACGGTAAAATACTCGATTTGGCCAAAGAGGAAAATGTAGAAATCAGAAGCTACAAGGTAATTTACCAATTAACCGAAGACATCAAAAAGGCCCTGGCTGGAATGCTTGAACCCACTGTTCGAGAAAAATATCTGGGCCGAGCCGAAGTGAGAAGGATTTTTAATATCCCCCGGGTTGGGGTTGTAGCTGGTTGTTATGTTTTAGATGGAAAAATAACCAGAAACGCAGAAGTAAAGGTAATCCGAAATAACGAACTTATCCACAAAGGAAGAATATCTTCCCTTAAGCATCTAAAAAACAACGTAACTGAAGTCACTAAAGAATATGAGTGCGGTCTTAGTTTAGAAAAATTTAAGGAGATTCAAGAGGGAGATATTATCGAAGCTTTTATTACTGAAAAAGTAAGTTCAGAATAAAAATTCAGTTATGAGGAGCCCTGTCCATGATAATTGGATATTTATTCTTAGATATTCATTTTCCATACTGCCATTCCCTTAAGGAAAAACGAAAAAGATTAAACAGTATCAAAGAACGCATCAAAAACAGATATAACATTGCTCTGGCTGAGCTTGAATATCAAAACAAATGGCAGAGAAGCAAAATAGGCATAGTCACCCTCAACAACGAAAAAAGAGTAATTGAAAGTACTTTTCAGAAGATCATTCAAGATTCAGACGATAATATAGATGGAGAAATTATCAATTATAAAATTCAATATTTTTGATTTAATCAGCAAGATAAGCCGAAGGGTAATTTTATTTTAAAACTCTTTAGTAAAAATGAGATCTGTCGTGAATGACAGCCGACGCCAAAAAAGAATATCGAGCCTTATCAAAGAAGAATTAAGCCGCCTTTTCATCGAATTCTTTCAAACTTCATCTTCAGGCTTGATTACCATAACCAGAGTTGAAATGAGTAAGGATTTAAAGACTGCCTACGTTTTTTTAAGTTTATATGGCTGTAAAGAAAAAGAGAAAGTCATGGAGCTCTTAGAAAAAAGAAAAGGGATGCTCAGAAAATCTATTGCCACCAAGATAAAATTGAAGTATAATCCTTTGCTAATTTTTTCATTTGACCAGACAAATGCCTATCAGGAGCGAATTAATAAAATCATAGAAGCAATAAGAAAAAATGAAAGAGAATCCAGTCGATCTAATAAGAAAAAAAATCATTGACAGCCAAAGTATTGTAATCACATCTCACCTCAGACCCGATGGAGATTCAATCTGTACCAGCTTAGCCTTATATTTTACAGGAGAACTCTTAGGCAAAAAGATGGCTATCGTTAATAAAGATCCTACTCCTTATCCTTTTAATCAATTTCCTGACAGCAAAAAGATTCAAATTGGTCAAATTCCTTCTCAAGGATATGATCTGGTCATTCTCCTTGAATGTGCCAATGTTTCTCGGTCAGGCCAAAAAAATATAAATAATTACTTTAAGATCAATATTGATCACCACCATTCTAATGATTATTATGCTGATATCAACTGGGTAGACCCTCAAGCTTCAGCTGTGGCTGAAATGGTTTTTGAACTGGCAGAAAAGTTAAAAATAAATTTTAATCCAAAAATAGCCACTCATCTTTACTGCGGCATCATATCTGACACTGGTTCCTTCCAGTTTTCTAATACCAGGGCTAAATCTTTTGAAGTTTGTCATAAATTAATCCAATATGGAGCTAATCCAGTTGAAACTTCTGAGAGACTTTTCAACAATAATCCTCCAGAGAAAATTAAGCTCTTAGGCAAGGTGCTGTCTACCCTGCAAATGAATAAAGAGGGAAATATTGCCATTATCTCTATGTTCCGCCAGCACCTTAATTCTTTAAAGCTCAAAGAAATAGATACCGAAGATATTTCTACTCTGGCTCGGTCTATTAAAGGAGTGTCGGTGGTCCTTTTCTTTAAAGAAATAAAAAAAGATACTTTTAGAGTGAGTTTGCGGGCCAAGGGGACAGCCAATGCTGCCGAGATAGCCGAACATTTTGGAGGTGGCGGACATCTTCATGCCGCTGGTTTTACCGTCCGGGGTAAATATGAACGTTTGATCAAAGAAGTACCAGAAAAAGTTTCAGCTCTTCTTCACAAGCAAAATTTACAACAGGCTTCATCCTCTCCTCAAAAAAATATTAAATAAAGCTCAGTTATGGATGGCCTTATCTTAGTAGACAAGCCCCCAGATTATACTTCTCATACCATAGTCAAAGAAATCAGAAAATATATAAAAGGTAAAAAGGTGGGACATTATGGCACTCTTGATCCTCTGGCTACGGGGTTAATCATAATAGCTGTAGGTAAAGCCACCAAACTGTTTCCTTTCTTTTCAAAAACAGATAAAGCATACTTTGGCAAAATAAAGCTTGGATATTCAACTGATACTTATGATGCCCACGGCCAGACTGTTTCACCTCCTCAAGAAGAATTTCCATCATTAGAGGAACTCCTTAAATCTATGAAAAAATTTAAGGGGGCAATAGACCAAATTCCTCCTCCTTTTTCAGCTAAAAAATATCAAGGCAAGCCTCTGTATACATTGGCCAGGCAAAAAAAATACATTGAGCTTAAACCTTCAAAAGTCTATGTCTATTCTTTCCAGCTTAAAGATTACAGCCCTCCTTTTGTAAGTTTCAAGATAAAATGTTCTTCTGGCACATATATTAGATCTATTGCTCACAATCTTGGCCAGCAATTGGGTTGCGGAGCTCATCTTTGTCATCTGTGTCGGACTGAAGTCGGCAATTTCCACCTTAAAGATGCCCATTCTTTAGAAAAAATAAAAACTCTGGCAGAACAGGCAAAATTTGATGAATTCCTAATTCCTTTGGAATTCCTCCTGCCTCAATTCCCCAAAATTATATTGACGCCTGAAGGAGCCAGTTTAGCTAAAAATGGGAATTTAATTTACCCTGAAAAAATAATTAAAATTTTAACCTCCCAAGAATCCTCTTTAAATAGCAAAAAAGAAAAAGAAGATATCTATAGATTGTTTAGTCTTGAAGGAAAGCTTTTAGCTTTAGCCAGGAAAAGCACAGAAAAAAAATGTCTTCATCCGTTTTTAGTCATTGATTCTGGCCCAGACCATAATTCTACCTAAGCCAGATGAAAGAAAAGGAATATTTTGCCTCTCGCTGGGCAATAATTTTAGCCGGCATAGGTATGGCTGTGGGTACAGGGAACATCTGGCGGTTTCCCCGGATTGTATCTCAATATGGGGGCGGTGCCTTCATGATTGCCTGGTTAATTTTTCTCTTCCTCTGGTCTATCCCTCTTTTAACCATTGAAATTGGTATCGGCAAGAAAACGAGAATGGGAGTTATTGCTTCTTTCAACCAGATCATGGGCAAAAATTTTACCTGGATGGGAACTTTTATCGCTTTTGTCACTACTTCTATCATGTTTTATTATTCAGTAGTTACAGGCTGGTGTCTAAAATACTTTGTAGCTACTTCCTGGCAAGGCCTAATAAAAAAAGATTCTTCCCAATTTTGGTATAGTTTTACTTCATCTTGGGAGCCGATAATCTTCCATCTGCTGGCTATAAGTATCGGGACCCTTATAATTTATGCTGGAGTAGTAAAAGGAATTGAAAGAGCCAATAAAATCCTTATTCCTTCCCTTTTTTTTCTTCTAATCATAGCCTGCATACGGGCTCTCACTCTTCCTTCAGCTCTTCATGGTTTGAATTTTCTCTTTTCCCCTAATTCAGCTAAATTAACAGATTATAGAGTCTGGTTAAATGCTCTTAGTCAATCTGCTTGGTCTACGGGGGCCGGTTGGGGCTTAATTCTTACTTATGCAGTCTACTCTCATCGTCGGGAGGAGCCTCTCTTAACTTCAACCACCATAGGTTTCGGTAATAATCTGGCTTCGCTCCTGGCCGCGGTGGCAGTTATCCCCACCGTCTTCTCCTACTTTGCTCAACAAAATTTTTCTCTTTCCAAAGTATTAGAAGTGATGAAAACAGATAATCAAGGTTTAACTTTTATTTGGATGCCCCATTTATTCTCTAAAGTACCTGCTGGTACATTCTTTCTGGCTCTCTTTTTTTTAGCTCTTTCTTTGGCTGCTTTTTCTTCTCTTATTTCAATGATTGAGCTTGATACACGAATCTTAATGGATGCTGGTCTTTCCAGAAAAAAGGCTGTATTTATAGTAGGAGCGGCAACTTTTGTTCTGGGTTTACCATCAGCCTTGAGTATGGCTTTTTTTAATAATCAAGATTGGGTCTGGAGTTTAGGTTTGATGGTTAGCGGTTTCTTTTTTACCCTGGCTATTATAAAATTTGGCCTAAATGATTTCCGCCAAAAAATATTATCCACCCCTGATAGCAGAATTAAGGTAGGAAAATGGTTCAACTTTTTTCCAGCCTTTCTCCTCCCTGTTCAGTTTTTGATAATGATAGGCTGGTGGTTCTGGCAAAAACACACCCAAGACCCCCGTAGCTGGTTTAAAATATTTTCGGTATCATCACTGGGAACAGTTCTTTTTCAATGGCTTCTGGCTCTTTTTATATTTATTATTTTAAACCGATATCTTAATCGTAAATTAGTTAGGAGCTAAACTAAAAATGACAACTTCGGCTCTTTTATTTATGATTTTTATGTTTGCCGTCTGTTTAGGGGGTTTTATATACACTCTCTACCTTACTTCTAAAAGGTAAAAATGTCCATTTTTTCTATGATTTGGCTCTAAAAATTGATTATTGTTTTTCTTTGTCGATTAAAGAAAAATCTTGAATATTTCTTTTGCTAAATAAGCAATTTGCCCCATTAATATCAACAAAATCAAATTCTTAGTCATCAACTCCTTGAATTTTCAACAGAGATATTGTATTTTTAACTAGAAATGAGATTAAACAAGAACCAAATAGAACATATGACCTTTGTCATCATCAAAAATCTCCTTAAAGAGGAGAAAATATTAGTAGATGACAGAAACAAACTAATCGAAGATATTATTAATTTAATCACAGAAGAATTCCAAAAAGAAGACAAATTAGATCAGGAAGTAAGGGAGATATTAAGCAAATATATGGAAAAAATTAGAAAAGAAAACATCGAATATCAAACTATGTTCAGAATGATTAAATCCAAATTGGCCAAAGAAAGGAATATTGTCTTATGAGTATCCGGTTATCCCGAGAAAAAATAAATTATCTATCCAGAAAAATCCTTGATGCTCTATTTAACGACGACCAAGTAGAGTTTCTGGATGAGCCTAACGAAATCAGACTTTCCATAGTAAAAAGTATTGAAGATGAAATAAAACTTTATGAGCTTTTAGACAAAAAGGCTATAGAAAAAATCCAAGCTCAAAAAAAATCTATCAAAGAAGGAAGTCGGGAATGGGAAATTCTCTACCGAAAGTACTATAATGAAGAAATTTCGAAGCTCGGAAAATTTTTCGAATAAATCATCTCTTTCCCAATCAAAAAAATCCTTCATAGAATTCAAAGAAAAGGTCCGCTATTCAGAAATAGATAAAATGGGCGTTGCTCATCATAAAAATTATCTAGAGTGGTTCGAAATTGGACGGACAGAATTCTGCCGCCATCAAAACATTCCATATAGCCAAATAGAAGCCAGAGGTTATTATCTGGTTGTGGTTGAAGCTTACTGTAAATATAGAAAACCTTTAAGATATGAGGATGAATTTAATATTAGAGTAATCCTCGATCAACTAAGTCCAAGAAAAATTGTCTTCAAATATGAATTATTAAAAGATGATAAAACCATTGCTTCAGGCTATACTGTCCACTTAGTCATTAATTCTAAAACTGAAGTCTGTTCCCTCCCACCCGATATTATAGAAAAAATAAAAGCCCCAATCCCTAGAGCTAATCCTTTAAAATAGAAGAACAGATGAAATGATGGTAATATTACCTTAAATAGCCCTTTTTGAGCAAATAATCTCTTAAAGCATCTTTCCAATGAGAAAACTTTGGCAGGCCAATCTCTTTTGCCTTTTTATTTTCCAGCACTGAATATGAAGGTCGAACAGCTTTGGCTCCATAAGTCTGGGAATCAACAGGAATAAGGGTGGCTTTTTTCCTCAGCAATGAAAAAATTGCTTCAGCAAATTGAAACCAAGTACATTGTCCTTCGTTAGTAAGATGATATAGACCATAGTGTCGGGTGGGCAGGAGCTCTCTGATAATGAGAGCCAGCTCGGCTGTGGAGGTTGGGGTTACCCATTGATCGTTAACAACTCGAATGACCCTTCCTTTCTTTTCTGAAGAAATCATGGTATCAACAAAATTTGTCCCTTTGCCCCAGCAACCAGCTTGTCCATACAAGCCGCAAGTACGAATTAAATAATATTTTTTTAAAATACTGCTAACAAAATATTCTCCCGCCAACTTGGAAACAGCATAAACACTAAGCGGATGAGGTGTGTCTTCTTCAGTGTAAGGTTCTTTTTTAGCTCCATCAAAAACATAATCAGTACTGAAATGGACAAGAATAATCTCAAGATCCCGACAAATCAGGGCTAAATCTCTGACCGCTGTAGAATTAACTAAAAATGATTTTTGAGGATTGTCTTCACACTCATCAACTCGATGGTAAGCAGATGTATTTATCAATATTTCAGGTTTCAATTGTTCGATTTGAGCTCTTATTTCCTTGGGTTTGGTAACATCAAAATCAGGATAATAAAGAGGTAGGAGTTCCTTTTTATCCAAAACTTTTACAAGATCAGATCCAAGTTGTCCATCTGCTCCGATAATAGCAATTTTCATTTTAACTTTTTATTTAACTTTAGAAGAATTGATAATTTTTCTAAAAACTAAAGCCTCTTTTATAAAAAGAAAGCCAGGATTTTCATCCTGGCTATTCTTTTTGACTTATTAAATTTAGTTTTGGCCTAAAAAATAACTCTGAAGCCAAGCATAAATTTGTGATGATGTGAGAAACTGCGATCTTTTCCTACTGGTGCTCTAAGCTCAAAGAAAACAGAGCCCACACTGGAATAATTGTTAAAAACATCGTAGCCAACGTTACTGATTATTTCAGCATCAGAATTCCTGTTTGATTTAACCTTGGTAGTAAAGCCGGCTCCAGCTCCCAAATACGCGGGTCCTGAATGCAGATTGAACATCATATTGGCCATAAAAATTGATTTCCAGGGGTCACCTTTGAGGGCCAAACCACCGCCCCCTGAAATGACAAAATCCAGAGTATCAGGTACAAGCTTGTAAAGTAAACCAAGGCGCGCCGCTAAATATGAACCGTGACTTCCTCGAGCGAAGAATGGTCCACCTTCGGCCAGAACAAAGAATCTCTTTTGAGTTACTTCTAAGTCTAGTCTAGCTGGCTGGGAAACAGCCCCAAAGTCATCGGTGACAATGGCTGTAATTGTATAAACATCAGGAGCTGAGAAGATTTTCTCCCAAGTAAATGGCTTTTCTGAATCTGAAAATCTATCTACTGTTTTTCCTTGAGGATCTGTTATCTCAAAATCAGCCTTAACCACTTCCCCATCAGGATCGGTCGAATCAGAAGCATCGAAAGTTATTGGTCTACCCACATAATCCTTACAAGGCAAACAAGAAGTCCAAAGTTTACAAGTTGGAGGGAAATTAATGTATGTTTTTGCCTCACAAGGATTTGTTGAAGGTTTGCCTTTGGGATTAAGAGCCTTTCCTTTAAAAATATATTCGCCAGGCTTATCGAATTTGGTTTGCCATTTGGCTGCCTCTGGAGTAAGGGCCTTAGATGCAACTTTTGTTCCATCCGGCCCATAAATTTCAACTTCCATCGACTGAGCATGCTGCGATCCGCTCATATCAATAGAAATAGGATCATTTATATTGGCCTTGGCTGGGGCAACTTTTAAGTCACAGACTGCTTCAGGAATAATCTCTTCTACTTTTCTTAAAGAAATATTGCCGCAAGGTTTAGGCATAATAAATTCATAATGTTTAAAACCCCTAACAACTGTAAATGAAAAAACCGGCAATGGTTCTTTTCCCGCCCATTCAAGGTCTTCGACAACTTTCACTTTTCCCCGCGAACGGAAAAGCATCCACATTAACTTATCTCCGACAGCCAACTCTTTCTCTTCAAAGGAAGCAGCTTTTATCTGTTCAATGAAAGGAAGAAATAAATCTCCGTACCCGGCCAAATCAAAACCGTATTTTATATCCCCGGTATATTTATCAAGGACTGTCTTCATTACTTCTGCTGTTGGTATTTGTCCTTTAATTCTAACTAAAGTGTAGCGCCCGATTCTTTTTAATTTCTTTGTTTCAGCTAAAGAACTCAAACAGAAAATAACAAGAACAGCGATTACTAAAAAAGCAATTTTTTTATTTCTCATCTAAGCCTCCTTCCAGCTAAAAAAAAGTAAATATTAAATTTACAATTCATAATAAATTAAATACAAATAAATTCTTTTGTCAAGGAAAAAAAGATGTTTGTAAGATGCTTCCAGTTTTTAAAGAGAAAGAAAACCGTTAACAATTCTGGAAACAATGCCTGAATCTCTGGGCTGTTGTTTTAAAGCTTTTTTAAAATAGGCTGAAGTAGGAAGATCGAGCGAAACTAATTTTTGTAAACATACCCTGGCTTCTCTGACGTTTATCTCAGGATGCGGCTGTAAGCCCCAAATCCGCTTATTCTTTACTTTAAAAGCTTGAATCTGGCAATGAGCCGAAGAAGCCAAAATGTCAAACTCAGGCCCTAAGTTGACAACCTCATCAAAATGGCAGGCAAAAGAATAAATTACTCCTTTCTTTCCTAAGAGAAGACTATCTTTTTTGACTTGAATAGGAAGCCAACCTACTTCCGGTTGCTCACTCCTCTTGATACACTTTGAGCCTCCTAAAGCCAAGGCAAGGAGTTGATGGCCATAACAACTCCCCAGGATTGCTATATTGTTATTAGCGGCCTCCTGGATAAATTTCACTTCTTCTGTTAACCAGGGATAATCATCCAAAATTGAAGCCTCAGAGCCAGTTAATATTATATGCGAAAATCCCTCATTTAAATCAGGTAAAGTCCCGTTTTGGGCTTTAAAAATCTTGAATCCCTGGGGTAAATGATAGGACCAATGCCTAACGGGATTATAAACAGAAGAATCCAGGGAATTATCAATGATGGCTATTTTTGGTCTTTGATTGTCCATTGTCTTTAGCCTTTATCTATAAATATTAGTTTTAAATTATTCTATTATAAATATTTCTCTAAAAATAACAAGGTTAATCCTCAACGGGGTCAAACCTTCATAAGTTTCATAACTTTAATTTTTAATACAGTTGGAATAATTCCTATCCCTAGCGAAACAACGAAATATATCAATTAAGCTATGAAACTTATGAAGGTCTGACCCCGTCTAGATGTATTTTTCTTTGTTTTTAAGGGATTAGATTTGGTATAATCATTTTTTAAAGGAGGAAACATTGCAGCACAATGTATGGCAAGAGTCAGAGCTTCATGTAACTACGCCTAATGAAGCAGGAATTATGGGTAGAGTTTTGGGCACATTGGCTAATGCCGGGGTCAATTTAAAGGCTTTATGTGCCTATGCAGAAGAAAAAAAAGGTATTTTTCATCTCATAACTTCGGATAATAAAAAGGCTGAAAAATGCCTTAAAGCCTTGGGTTATAAAGTTAAAAGCCATAAAGTAGTAGTGGTTAAAATCGACGATCGAATTGGAGCTGGAGCAGAAATTGGAGCCCTCTTAGGCAACGCTGCTATTGATATTCAATATTCCTACGCAACTTCTGTAGGGGCTGGTCAAGCGCTTTTTGTGCTAAAGACCAATAACAATAAAAAAGCAGCAGAAACGTTAAGTTAAAAACCGATTTCTTCTTGTCTAAAAATTGTTTAATACAAAAATTTCAAGAGCGAAACCTTTTTTACTTTAATAATGGGTCTATCCCTTTCATCGCTTTTAGATTATCTTCGCCGAGATGAATTTTCTCTATCTTTAACTAATCTGGATTATTCATGAGGCTAGGTTGATGCAGATGCGAGACGTGACCCATGAAGCTGTAGTCGTCAGCCGCAAATGGGTCACAACGAAACAGATGCGCCAAAATAGGCTCGCCCGAAGGGTAAAAAATGCCGGTCAATATAGAAAAGATTCTTCTTGAAAAGTTCTTTCAGCAATGTCAGGATACCCTTCTGATATTGCTGAAGAAAAATAAGTATCGGCATTTTTTATGAATAATCCAGGCTAATAAAGATGTGGTTGAGTTAGTAAATTTGTCAAAAGACTGGGCCAAAGCTCTAACAGATAAGGATTCTAAGAGGGATCATGTTGCCTTCTTCTCTATCGGAAGCTGGAGCCATAAAATTGCTCTTATGGTTTTACCTCTTGCGGCTGCTGCGGGGCAAAAGGTTATATATCTGTCTGAATCAATTTTTTCAGGAAAAAATTGCTTAAGAAGCTACCTCAATTCTAACTTTAAAGTCAAAACTGAGCTATCCTCTTCCGAGATAAGGAGATTACTAACCAAAAATAAAGCAGCTATTTTTTCAATTCCCAAACCAATAAGTGCCTTTTTTGAAAAGCAAATAAATTCTTTTGTTAAGAGAAAAACACCTCTTTCTAAAATAAGCCTAAATTTATTAACCAAATATTTTATTGTTCTGGCTTTATTAAGCGGAGCTAAAAGAATTCTGGTTGATTTAAGAATAGCACCTGATTCTATATGCTCGAATCAAGCTATGGCCAGAGAGCTGGCTCTTTCATGGCAAAGAGCTGCCCATAATTTTAATATTAGCACTTGTTTTTTATTAATTAACATGATTCAGCCTCTGGGAAATAGCCTCGGCTGCCATCTCCAAGCAGCCGAAGTCATCCAGAGTTTAAAAGGTAATGGACCTTTGGATCTTTTAAAATTATCATTAGAAATAGCCACAGAGCTAATCTTTCCCGGTCAAAAAATAGCCGAGAGAATGGAAATTAAGAAATTGTTAAAAAGAAAACTGGCCAATCAGCAAGCTCTTCTTAAATTGAAAGAAATAATAGAAGACCAAGGTGGTGAAATTAGCTATGAAGATTATTTAATTCCTCCTTCAGAAACGGCCCCAACCAGAGTGTTAGCTGAAAAGACAGGATATGTTCAAAGATTTAATTTAAAGAAATTTCTTATTCTAAGAGCCAGATTAAAAGACTGGAATACAAAAGCCAATTCCAATTCTTGCTATAAAGATGGAATTATAATTAATAGTAAGATTGGTGACAAAGTCGGAAAGGACGAATCCCTGGCTGAGATTTATTTCCATAAAAGCTTTGAAGCCTCGACTTGGTCTGATTTAATCAAAAATATCTTTGTTCTCTATCCTTTTCCCCCTCCTTTTCAACCATTTGTAATAGAAAAATTAAAAAACAATTTCCGTTCCACTCCATAAGAAGTATTTATACTTGCTTCTCTGATTATCCCTAATACAGATAATTAAGAGAATGCTGATAATCATCAATCTTCAGCCTGGTCTTCTTATCCCGAGTATAAATTTCATATAGGCGCCAACCATCACTGGTCCAGATATCTCTATAAATAATTGGACATCACCGAAAAAAAGATGTTAGCATAATAATTGCAATATCTGAGAAAAAAAATAAAATAAAAGCAGCAAATGCTCAGAAAAAAAAGAGTTGCAGTCATTACTTCAGATGTTCCTTTTGTTAAAGGAGGGCATCTGATCATTGCTCAAAGCACGGTTAAAGCTCTCCAAGATTATGGTCATGAAGCGGATTTAATTTTAACTCCTCAAAATAGGTTTGGAGCTCAACTTAGAGCTTATTTAGCTACCCGCTTGATTGATTTTGAAGAAGATGGCTTAGGACGCAAAATTGACCAGATAATTTCTTTTCGTTTTCCTAGTTTTGCGGCCAAGCATGAGCGCCATGTTTGTTGGCTTAATCACCGCTTGAGAGAATATTACGACCTCTGGGAAGTGCTTCTTCATCAGCTTAACTTCAAAGCCAAAATAAAAGAAAATATTAGACGAAGAATAATTCATTTCTTGGATACTTTTCTTCTCAAACATAACGTTAATAGATTATGGGCTCAGTCAAAAACTATCCAGCAGAGGTTAAAAAAATGGGGAAAGATTCAAGCTGAAGTCCTTTATCCTCCCCCGCCCCAACGTGATTACTACACTCATTCTTACCAAAATTTTATTTTTGCTATCTCCAGGCTTCACAAGCTTAAAAGACTTGATCTTTTAATAGAAGCTTTTAAATACGTGAAAAATAAAGAACTAAAAGCTGTTATAATTGGGCAAGGACCAGAAGAAAAAAATCTTAAACAAAAAATAAAAACTAATGGTTTAGAACAAAGAATTGACCTTTTGGAAGAGGCGGATGAAAAAACAATCCTGGCTAATTATGCTCAATGCCGAGCTGTATTTTTTGCCCCTTTAAGAGAAGATTATGGCTTGGTAACAGCCGAAGCTTTTGCCTGCCGAAAACCAGTTGTTACTACCTTCGATGCTGGAGGACCAACTGAGCTTGTTAAAAACAAAGTAAGTGGTTTTATTGCCGAAAATAAGCCAGAAAGAATAGCAGAGAAATTTGATCTTCTGGCAGAAGACAAGGAATTAGCCGAAACTATGGGTATCAAGGCTTACAACTTTATCTCTCAATTTACTTGGAATAAAACAGTAGAAAAATTGATAATCTGATAAGTGGTCCTAAAAAGAGTGAAGGGAAGGAAAAAAAGTAAAGGAGGAGAGAAATAATGAGCACTCTAATCATAGCCGGCATTTTAATTTTATGGTTAATTCTTGGTTACAAAATATACGGGACATTTATCGAAAAAAAAGTTATTCAAGCTGATGATTCCCGGCCTACTCCAGCACAAGAACTATATGATGGTATCGATTATTCCCCAGCTAAAAAAGCTCTCCTCTTTGGTCATCATTTTTCATCAATTGCTGGGGCAGGCCCTATTTTAGGTCCTCTCTTGGGTGTTCTTTATTTCGGCTGGTTAGGAGCTGTCCTCTGGATTGGCCTGGGAAGCGTATTTTTAGGTGCAGTTCATGATTATACTTCGCTCATGACTTCTGTCCACAACAAAGGTACTTCTTTAGCTGATATATCAGAGAAAACACTGGGAAAAAGAACAAAAATAATATTTTCTATTTTTTTATGGTTAGCTTTAGCTTTGGTTATCGCAGTTTTTGCCGTAGTGGCTGCCAAAACATTGGCTTCTCAACCGGAAATTGTTATTCCCACTTTTGGTTTAATCTTTATAGCTATGATATTTAGCTGGCTCGTCTACAAAAAAGGTGTAAATGTTCCCCTGGCCACTGCTGGAGCTCTAATTATTCTTTTCTTATTAATCTACTGTGGAGATATACTTCCCATCAGACTTCCTCCCCATATTCTAGGACTTGCACCTCAAAATTTCTGGTTTTATATTTTAATCATTTACAGTCTTTTTGCTTCTTCTCTGCCGGTTTGGTTTCTGCTTCAGCCCCGTGACTACATGAGCACCTGGATTCTATTTCTGGGTTTAGGCGTAGGCTATCTAGGTCTTATAGTTTCACATCCGACCATAAATGCTCCAGTCATCACCTCTTTTTCCAGTCATGGCGGACCATTATGGCCCATGCTTTTTGTCATTATTGCCTGCGGGGCTATTTCTGGATTCCATTCAGTTGTGGCTGGTGGAACAACCTCCAAGCAGCTTTCTAACGAATCGAGTGGCAAATTAATTGGCTATGGAAGTATGGTCACCGAGTCAGCTTTGGCTGGTCTGGTTGTATTTATTGCTGCCGGAGCACTTATCTGGGATCCTAGTGGAACAAAAAGCCAGTTTGGCTTTCAATATTTAATGAGTAAATTGGGAGATCCCATCCAGGCCTTCGCTACAGGTTATGGAAAAATTATCTCCTCTTTGCCGGGTTTATCTTTAACCATGGGCCTCTTTTTTGGAATGATAATGCTCAATGCTTTTGTTTTAACCACTCTGGATACAGGCACCCGTTTGGGCCGCTTTATCACTACAGAGCTTTTAGGAAAAAAATACTCTTTTTTCCGAAACAGATGGCTGACTTCTGCTTTTATTCTCTTTTTTGCTGCTATTTTAGGAGGGACAGAAAGCTATAAAGCTATTTGGCCTGTTTTTGGCGCTTCTAATCAATTGGTAGCCGCTTTAGCTCTCGTTGTTGTCTCTTCTTATTTAGTGGGTATAAAAAGGCCAAAAAAATACACAGTTTATCCTGCTTATTTCATGCTCATCACGACCATTGCTGCTCTTATTTACCAGAGCTACCATTTTTTCCAAGCTCAGAGTTATCTTCTGGGTAGTATTAGTTTCATTCTAATTGGCTTAGCCTTAATTATAGTCTATGATGCCCGCTATGTCCTATTCTCGAGTACCAAACAAAAATAGAAGAAATATTTAATATTTTAACTTTAGATCAATCAAATCATCATAATAAAAGCATTACAATTTCGGCATAATAAAGAAAAAGATCATTGGTTATTATTAAGGCGGAGTCGTTTGCTGGCCAGCCGAAGAAAAGCTATTTACTTGTCAAGGACGCTTACTTTAAAAATTACACCTTTTGGATCAGGGCAGCAAAGAGTTTCTGTCTCCGCAATCCAATCATCATGAGGGAGTTCATCTTCCCGCTGTTTAGCAGTTAAAAAAGGGAAAAGAGCGTTGAGAGCATATAAACATATTTTTTTGTCTGGAGGGATTTCAATTGTTCCTTTTCCCCTGATAAAAAAAGAATCACCCACTTTATGGCAAGCCCCACACCTTTCCTTAATTCCAGCCACTTCTACTTTTAATTCTTTCATTTTTTCTCCTTTCTCCGCTTTTTTTCAATATATATAGCCTCTATTAAAAAATCAATCTTCCCAAAGGATAAGCACGATAAATAATGAGGCTTTCTCTCTTCAAGTAATCTTCTTAAGAAAAAAAATATGATTATGGGGTCAGACTTTCATAAGTTTCATAACTTTAATTCTTACTTTAATTGCAATAACTTTTGTCCCCTACAAACAGAGGAGATATATTAATAGAGAAGCATAATTTATGAAACTTATGAAGGTCTGACCCCGTATATATTACCCACTTTTTGTTATAAAGCCATAAACACGTTGACAAACTTCAATCATTTATCATAAAATAATAAGCTCATTATGGAACAAAAAGGAGGAAAGTATGGCAGCAAAGGCAGAACCTAATGTTGTTCCTCTCTGTGATGTTTTATTAGTTCTGCTCATAATTTTTATGGTCATAACACCTATGGTCCAAAAAGGGATCGATGTTAAACTTCCCGAGACAAGTGCGGAAAGTGGAGGCACCCCTGCTGGAGTTGTAGTTATGACCCTCCATAAAGATCTAAAGGTTGATATCAATCAGAATTATTATGACATCAACCAGGTTTCGGACGAGCTAAGACGTATATATTCGGCTCGCCAAGATAAAACTATCTTTGTTAGAGCAGACGCTAAACTCCCCTACAGTCGAGTTATCGAACTTATAGATATTGCCAAAGGAGCCGGAATTGAAGTATTAGGTATTATTCCTGAATACTTCACAGAAGAAGAGGGCACTTAGGAGTAAAATATATTTTATCTCTAACTTTTAAATTTTATTTCCATAAAAAAATTCTTTTTAACTTTTTTATCATCATCTTTTTAGCTGCCTCCATCTGGATGCCCTCTTTGTTTTCTTTCGCCAGCCAAGATCTGGTTGGTCCCCTTTCCAAAGAAGAAATATTACAAAACTTTCCAGAGTGGCAGGAAAAAGTCGCCTCATACTTTCCCCAACCTGAAATAATTGAAAAACTTAAATCTATAAATTATCCTCTCAAGATTGAAGTCTTTCTTGGAACGTGGTGTCCAGATAGCCAAGAACATGTGAGCGCTTACTTTAAAATAATGGAAATGGTTGATAATTCCCTTATTAGCTCATCATATATTGGCTTACCCCGAGACAAAGAAGCCCGCAAGCCTTATATAAAAGGCAAAAACATCACCAAAGTGCCAACCTTCATTGTCCTGGTCGATGATCACGAAAAAGGAAGAATCATTGAACATCCAGTCAAATCTTTAGAGGAAGATTTGATCAGGATAATCGAAGGCCAAAAGCAGTTATTAGGGCAATGTTCCCTTTTTCTTGAGAAAACCTCTCTAAATTTTATTTCTATTTTTTAATAGGACCAATAACCGCTCTAGAGATGACCAGCAATTGGATTTCGTTTGTGCCCTCATATATTTGAAGAAGTTTGGCATCTCTAAATAATTTTTCCATAGGATAATCCTTCATATAACCATAGCCTCCAAATATCTGGAGGGCTTCGGTTGTAACCTTCATAGCTACATTTGAGCCGTATAACTTGGCCATGGCTGATTCTTGGTTAGAAGGCCTTCCTTGATCAATAAGCCAGGCTGCATGCCAAACAAGGTGACGAGCAGCATTGATTTCAGTAGCCAGCTCTGCAATTTTAAAAGCGATGTGCTGAAAAAGGGCAATTGGTTTTCCAAATTGGATTCTTGTTCTAGCATAATCGATGGCGTATTCTAAAGCTGCCCTGGCTACACCAACACCACCAGCTCCCACTGGAGCTCGTGTTCTCTCCAAGGTCTTCATAGCAATCAAAAAACCAATTCCTTCTTTACCCAGAAGATTTTCGGCTGGAACTTTCACATCATCAAAAAAAAGTTCGGCCGTATTAGAGGCCCTATGGCCCATTTTATCTTCTATCTTGCCTACAGTTATTCCTGGGGTTTCGCGAGGCACAATAAAAGCGCTTATACCTCGAGCCCCTTTATCAGGATTAGTGCTAGCAAAAACAACATACAGTCTGGCAATAGCTCCATTAGTAGTAAAACATTTTGCTCCATTAATAATATATTCATTACCTACTTTTCGGGCTTTAGTTTTGATAGAGCCTGCATCTGAACCTGCCTCTCTTTCTGTCAAACAAAATGAGGCAAACGACATTTCCTTGGTAAAAGGCACAAGAAATTTCTTTTTTTGTTCTTCCGTACCATAAAGAAGAATGGGAGTATAAGCTAAGGCAGTAGCCATTATGGTTGTATACATACCGACACAGCCAGCTGCTAATTCTTCGCTAATAATAACTGTTTCCAGATCACTCAAGCCTCCTCCCCCCAACTCTTCGGGAATGGTACAGGTGAGAAAGCCAGCCTCAAAGGCTTTCTTCATTACATCTTCAGGAAATTCCTCTCCTTTATCATATTTGGCCGCATTGGGTTTCATCTCCTTTTGGGCAAACTCTCGAGCCATTGTTTGAAGAGCTTTTTGTTCTTCGGTTAGACTGAAATCAATCACTCTTGCCTCCTCTTTTTTGAAAACTTAAATCTTTGATAATCATCAAGTTTTATACTCAATTTCATAATGGATGTCAATTTTAAAAATTCTTAGGCAACCATTTCCAAAACCGTAATAACTAACAATGAAGAAGCGCATATTTATAGGCAGCGATTTTCCTCCATTCAAATCTATAGTGGTGGGTTGGAGGTCTTGGCGAGGATGGAGACAAATCGCTGCTAAATTTCATTTCTTTATGAGGAATTTCATTCATTACTATTTTGGTAATGCTTACAATTCTTGGCCACACTTTCTTTCTTGAATAATACTTTTTCTCTAGTCATAAAAAATACAGAATTCTTGATATCTAAAACATTAGCCAAGATCTCTTGAGGCCTTAGTCCTGGCTGAGCAGAATAAGGAAGTCGTAGAAATAGCTTGTTTTTTTGGAAATCAAGACTTACCTTTGATAAAAGAGCCCTATTTGATTTTTGCAAAAATTCTTTAAGCAACTGCCTTAGAAATTCCAATTTCTGGGGCCATGAATCAAATCCCTGTTTTTCGAGCTTCTGAATTGCTTTCTTTATTTCTTTATTATTTAAATCGAGTGAATAAACGAAGCCTTCTATTTGTTTTGATAAAGAAGGTTCAGATTCCTTAACTCTTTCAATTTTCAAAAATTTTATGCCTGAAGGCAGAACATTATTGACTTGCTTCAGAAAACCAGCAGCTGCCATATTATGATTTGATTTAAATTCAAAAACCTCCTCCTTTCCAGCCATTCCTAAAGGAAGAGCCGGAAGATAAGAAACGGCCATTTTTGGATGGAATCCTTTAGAATGAATAAATTGTATCCGGGCCCGACGAAGGCTTCTCTGGAGAATATTAATTAAATCCCGATGGGATAAAAACCTGGCCATCTCTTTTTTCTCATAATAAACTCTATAACCAATAATTTTTCTTGTTTCTTGGCCAAAATAAGAATAAATTTGGGGCTGAATATCAACTTCTTTTGGTCTTGTTTTCTTCCAGTAGAAAGGATATGAACAGCCTTGACACTCCCTACATGATCTTTTGAGGCAAGGATCGGTTGCCTTCCCTTTTAAGGCTTCTTGCAACTCTCGCCATAACCAAGATTTTTTTATTCCAGGATCAATATGGTCCCAGGGAAGAATTTGATCCTGATCTAAGGCTTGAAGATAAAGATGATAATCAAGTTCTTCCAGAGCAAAGGCTTTAGTCCAGGTCTGGAATCTAAAGCAATCTTTCCAACTATCAAATCCAGCACCTTGTTTCCAGGCCTGATATAAAACTTGGTTTAAGCGCCTATCTCCTCTGGAAAAAACAGCTTCCAAAATTGAACTATTGATAGAATGTTCTTTGAATCTAACAAAAGGATATTTTCGAAGCTGTAGCTTTATGTACCGGTGTTTTTCTCTTAAATTCTTCTCATCTTCCATTTTCAACCATTGAAATGGAGTATGAGGTTTAGGGATAAAAGAGGCTATACTGAGATTAATTTGAGGCGCAGATTTTAATATTTGATAGCCAATTTTTATAATCTCTTTGACAATTTTTACTATTCCCTTTAAATCTTCCTCTTCTTCAGTGGGCAGCCCTACCATAAAATACAATTTCAACAATTTCCAGCCTGAAGAGAAGGTAATTTTGGCTGCTTCCCAAATCTCATTATCGTCAAGCCTTTTATTAATAACTGTCCTCAACCTTTCGGTCCCTGCTTCAGGCACAACAGTAAAGCCGGTCTTTCGCACTTTAACTATACTTTGAGAAATTTCTGAAGAAAGACACATTGGCCGGAGTGAAGATAAAGAAAGAGAAATTTTTTCCCTTTCTAAGCACTCCATTAACACCTTAACCACTTTCTCAAGAAATGGATAATCCCCTACTGAAAGAGAAGTTAGAGAAGCATCTTCATAACCTGTTAACTGGAGGCTGTTTAAAAGACTGGAGATGACATTTTTAGGACTCCGCTCTCGAGGAGGAAAATAGATAGTTGAAGCCTGACAAAATCTGCACTTTTGGGGACATCCCCTTTCTACCTCAACAGCCACCCGATCAAAGATTACCTTTAAGTTGGGAACAATAATTCTTTCTGGAAAAGGAGATTTTGAAAAGGAAGAAACAATCCTTTTTTTGATTTTAGGAAGAGCTTTCCCCTTAGTTTTAACTGCAAGTAAAAAAGAATCAGAAGGTTGATAGGGAGAATATAAACAGGGAACATATACTCCTTTAATAGAGGCCATTTCTTTGAGAAGAGACATTTTATCTTTTACTTCTTTTTTTAGCTTTTCGAACTTTTCGGCAATCTCGAGAAAAGCTTCCTCTCCATCTCCTATAAGAAACAAATCAAAAACATCTGCTATTGGTTCAGGATTAAAAGCAGCTGGTCCACCAGCTATAACCAAAGGATAGTTAAGCCCTCTTTCCTTGGAAAAAAGAGGGATATGGCCTAGATCAAGAATGGATAAAATATTGGTATAATTAAGCTCATAAAGCAGAGAGAAGCCGATTAAATCAAAGTTCCCAAGTGGAATTTTATTCTCAAGTGAATAGAGAGGAATATTTTTTACCCTCAATTGCTGGGCAAAATCAAACCAAGGAGCAAAAACTCTTTCAGCCAAAAAGAAAGGATGTTGGTTAAGAAGATGATAGAGGATTTTCTGACCTAAATAGGACATGCCAATTTCATAAATATCAGGAAAAACAAGGGCAATTTTTAGCTTGACTTGGGCAGGGTCCTTTTTTATTTCATTCCATTCTCCCCCTATATAGCGACCTGGTTTTTCAACCTCTCTTAAAATCTCTTCTAATTTATTTATATTCATCGTATTTCTGCTATTTTTTACTTCTTTTTTCTCCTTAAAGCAAGATGAATAGAGTTTATGGTTTAAAGTTTAAGGTAAGAATCGTAAGATGTAAATTGTGAAACGTAAGATGTAAATAGATTAAGGTTTAAATTTTAAGGTAAGAAGGAGGAAGGATCCATTCTCCTCAATGGACCGTTAACATCTCTGTACGATCGGCTGTCCCCAGCGAACCGTTAATAATTAAGGAGTGAATAGCAAAGAGTTAGAAAAATGAAATTTTCATTAATTAAATATTATATCTAAGCTATGCTTTTTTAAACATTAGCAAATCTTCTCATTCGCACATTTAAAACGAGAGAAATACCCAAATAGGTAGTAAGAAGCGAAGATCCTCCGTAACTGAGCAACGGCAGAGGAATGCCTGTTATGGGAAAGAGGCCAATAATCATCAACACATTAATAAAAAATTGGTAGGCAATCATCATGCCGACCATAAAGACCAAATAAACCCCCATTCTATCTCTTGAAATTTTTATAGAAAGAAAGATCCTTGATAATAGCAGAAAATAGCTCAACAAAGCGGCCACTATTCCTAAAAATCCAAATTCTTCACCTATGACCGAAAAGATAAAATCCGTATGTCTAGCGGGTAAAAACCGAAGCTGACTTTGGCTTCCTTTTTTATATCCTTTCCCCATAAACCCCCCTGAACCGACAGCAATCTTTGACTGTTGAATATGATAGCCTGCTCCTAAGGGGTCATGACTTGGAGAAAGGAGGACTTTTAATCTTTCTTTCTGATAATCCTTAAGAATTGAGTTCCAGCCTATCCCGCCTAATAATAAAATCAAAATGAGCAAAAAAATTAAAATCTTTTTATCTATCCCGGCTAAGATCAAAGCAGCTGCTAGAATTGGCAGATAACTTAAGGCTGTGCCTAAATCAGGTTGTAAGCAAACTAGCAACGCAGGCAAAACCACAAGGGCAGAACTAAGAAAAAATTTACGCCAACTAAGAAAAGGTCTTCTATACTCAGCAAAGACTGCAGCTAAGACTAAAATAAGGACAATCTTAATCAGCTCTGAAGGCTGGAATTGAATAAAATATAAACTAATCCAGCTCTTAGCCCCTGCAACCGTCTTGCCAAAAAACAAAATCCATCCCAATAAAAAAGTAAATATCAGATAAAAATAAAAAGAAAAGGTTACTAAAAATTTATAATCTATACTCATAAAAAAAATTAAGGCTCCAAAACTTATTAAAATCCAGACGATCTGTCGTAGATAATAATTGCCTGGCAAATAATGAGAACCGCTATAAATGATCAGTACTCCCAAAAAAGAATTCAAAAGTAAAAATACTATTAGAATCCAATCAATATTTTTTATTTGACGCCTGTCAATCATATTTTTTCCTAAAGAGCTTAAATAATTCTCTGGCTAAAGGTGCAGCTGTAGCCCCTCCAAGGCCTCCATATTCAACCAAGACAGTAACAACTATAGCTGGATTATCACGGGGTGCAAAACCAGTGAACCAGGAGTGAGTCTTTATCTGGGGAGCTAACGGTGGTCTCTCTCCCCCTTGGACACTACTAACTAGTTGGGTAGATCCAGTTTTACCGCAGATGTTAAAGCCAGCTATTTTGGCGGCTCGGGCTGTCCCTTCTTCATTCACCACTTTCCACATTCCTTTTATAACTTTATCAAAAATCTGTCGTTTTATTGGAATTTTATCTTCTCGGGCAGAATATTCTTTTATTTGCTTTTTGCTGACAGTATCTATTTCAGATCTTAAAAGATGGGGTGTGATTTTTAGGCCGCGGTTGGCAATTAAGGCCGTTTGTGAAGCCACCTGGAGAGGAGTGACCAATATTGGCCCTTGACCAATGGCTACGGAAATAGTCTCTCCAGGATACCAAGGAGCTTTTTTAACTTTCCTTTTCCACGCAGGATTAGGGACTAAGCCCTTTTTTTCCCCTGGCAGGTCAATTCCTGTTCTGGCTCCGAAACCCAGCAAACAAGCATATTTATAAATTTCTTCTATCCCTAATTTTTTCCCTAGCTGATAAAAATAGATATTACAAGAGTGCTGGATAGCACTGTAAAGGTTGACAAATCCATGGCCTGGTTTAAACCAACAGGAAAATGGATGTCCATATATTCTAATCTGACCGCTGCAAAAATAAGAGGTTCTATCAGTAATTAGACCTAAATCCAGAGCAGCTAAGGCCATTGTCAACTTGAATATTGAGCCAGGAGCATAAAGACCTCTGATGGCTCGATTTTCCAAGGGAAACTCAGGACTTTTTACTAAATTCTGCCATTCTTCTGAAGAGAATCGGTTGATGAATTTATTAGGATCAAATTCAGGATAGCTGGCTAAAGCTAATATTTCTCCATCTTTGGGATTAAGAACGACAATAGCTCCTTCCCTTCCTTCTAACAGCTCTTCTGCTTTTTGTTGGAGATCAAAATCCAGAGTTAATTTCAAACTCTGACCTTGCCTAGGCTCCTTCCTTGATAGTTCTCCCTTTTTTCTTCCCAGACTATCGACTATTTCTACAATCTTTCCATCCGTTCCTTGGAGGAGATTATCATATTGTTTTTCTATTCCTGTTTTACCAACAAGATCGCCTAGCTGGTGTTGGGGATAACGCCCACTTTTTAACTCTGTGGGAGAAATTTCTTGCATATAACCTAAAATATGAGCAGCAAATTTTCCAAAAGGATATATCCTTTTGGGTTCTGTCTGGAGCAACAATTCTGGCCTTTCTAGCTTTCTTGCTTCTATTCGAGAGACTTCTTGGAGAGATAAATTATCTTTAACAACAATAGATCTAAAACGAGGGAAGATTTCATATTTTTTTATTCTTTCTTGAACAATTTCTTTATCAAGATTCAAGAGATTGGCGATTCGCTGATAAGATTCATCTAAATTAAGAGAGTTTTTCCGGATAACAGAGACTCTAAAAGAAGCTTTGTTATCAGCTAAGATAACTCCATTCCTATCTAAAATTAATCCTCTGGGTGAAGGAATAAACGACTCTCTAGTTCTATTAGATTCAGCTAGCTGCCAGTATTTTCTATAATCAAGAATTTGTATCTTCCAGAAGGCTAAAATTAAAAAGACAAACATTATTTCCACGAGGACATAAACTATCATGCCCCTCTTCTGGATAAGGGAAATTTCTTCATAAATCTCATCTCTTCTCATCTCAAACCTAAGAAGGGAATTTATGGAAACGCCGCAAAATAAAAAAGATGAAAGCTCCAAGGAGGGCTGTTAATAATGGCTGTAAAAATTGAAGATTGTGACCAACCATAAATTTTTCAGAAAAAATAAGTGACGAGAGAAAGCTCCATAGAATAAAGTCTATACTGAGCAAGATGAGAATAAAAATAAAATTACGAATTACAGGCATGACATTTATTCTCTTTGAAATATATCCAGCAGCAAAGCCTATTATAGTCTTAGAAATTCCAGCCAAGCCAAAAACTCCCAATGATAAAGCATCCTGGATAAGACCGCAGCCAGCCCCCA
>Ga0190360_1000129_pt1 | contig 41512 bp, 38 predicted proteins | sample 48721834_MG_FD_161271 | JGI IMG/M metagenome (GOLD analysis project Ga0190360, IMG submission 161271) | Hydrothermal vent microbial mat bacterial communities from Southern Trench, Guaymas Basin, Mexico - 4872-18-3-4_MG | ecosystem: Environmental > Aquatic > Marine > Hydrothermal vents >...
TTTCAAATGATTTTGTGAGGTTTTCCATATAATCCTTTAAAATATCAGAGAGCGTTAATTCAGAAATATATTTCCCATTTTGGTCAACAATTGGGATCATCCCAATGTCCAAATCCATCATGATTTGAAGGGCTTTAATGATTGGGTCGTCTGGTGTAATTTTTGGTATTTTTATAATTAATTGTAAGTCTTCAACAGTCGGTTCAACATTCTCTAATAAAATGGGCGGTTCGATGTTAAAATATTTCAATATATATTTGGTCTCAGAATTTAATTCACCTAATCTAGTAGGAATAACATTTTTATAACCAATCTTTTTGAGCAAATAAGCATATGCTATTGCAGAACAAATTGAATCAGTATCAGGATTTTTATGCCCGAAAACATATATTTCATCCTTCATTTCTAAAGTTAGACCTCAGATTTAAATTAAACTAATTTATTCATTTTTATGCCGATTAAAATTTATTTTATCTCTACACCTACTTCTAATTCTACTTTATTCTTATTTAAACTGTTACTTAAAAATCTAATTAATATACTGATTAAAGAGTATTTATATTTTTGAAATAAATCTGTAAACAAAAGTTTTATTTTACCCAATGTAATAGATAATTGATTACTTAATTCTTATTAATAATAATATCGTTAATTTTTACATGACCTAAAGAATATTCTTTTAAATTCAGTTAACCAACTCACTATATTTAATTCAAAAATATTTAATAATCCTATTGAAGATTATTAAATTAATAGTATTTCCTCAAGTCAAATTTACAATTTTTTATTTTGATTTCTAGATGATAATGCTCATTAATTATCCTTTTTATTTTCACTTAACCTTTATTTACTAAAGAAATAAAGAAAAAATTTTTTAAATGATCTATTAATTTATTTCATAAAAAATTATATATTATAAAATCGTTTTTTTAAAAACGCAAATAAAATAATAAGCCGGCGTGGCTCAGCTAGGTAGAGCGATCGGCTGTTAAACTCCTCTCGAAAAAGGTAAAACCAAAAAGAGAGAATGCCGAGACCGATTGGTCGTAGGTTCGAGTCCTACCGCCGGCGTTGTTTTTAAAAATGCTCCGATGGTGTAGCGGCAAACATTACGGGCTTTCGTAGGATTGTTCCTGAAGACACCCGTAGCCCCGGGTTCGATTCCCGGTCGGAGCATCTGGTTTTTATATCTCTTTTCAAAAAAATTTTGATTATTAGATGACAAATTTTTACAATTAAAAGTTTTGAATATTAAAGAATCTCCATTAAATTTAACACATATATATATCCCAGGAATAATACATAGAATTTAAAATAGTTTTAACAACTACAATTAAAAATACTAACATTGAGAGAATGGGGGATTTTATAGTATTTACTTTTCTACTATAAAGAAATGGGAATATTTATTATTATCAGTAGATTATTTAAAATTAACTATTATTTATTTAATTTAATATCGTAGAAAGACCGAAAAAATATTAAATTAAAAGTCTTCTAAATCATAAAGGTCATCTCTTTTTTCGGGGATGATTTTCCATAAAGAGTATTTTTGTTCTTGAATTTTCTTATAATTTTTTTGTAGAAATTTATAAACTTTACCATGAGAATAGCCTTGAATAATTAGCATAACGGCCTTTTTTGCTATTTTGAATGGGAAATATTCACTGATAATAGAAACGGTATTTCCATAGACAGAGATATAGGCAGTAGTCATATTTTCGATCATCATCCTACTTTTTCCGTTATTTCCGATTATACGGCCTTTTACGCGTTTAATACTTTTTGGCGTATTAAAGAATTTTTCTAGATCAATGACTTCAAAAAATACATCATCATCAAACAATTTATAAGCTCTTTGGGGACTGAACCCACGCCCAATTGCCTTAACAATATCTCTAGCTCTCCAGACATTTGCAATACCATTAGAACTTCTTTTAGGAATTATTTCGACAGTACCTTCTTTACTATCGATCTTAAGTAAAGTATTAGTTTTTTTTTCAATAGTTTTTTTAGTTTCGCCTTCTTTTCCTATTAAAATAGCAATTCTCTTTTTTGGAATTTTTAAATACGTAGAAATATTAACCACCATTAATAATTTGATTAAAAATATAATTTGGGTCAGGAATTTTAAGTTCTATTTGCTCAGAAAAGAACCAATGGATATTTTTAATATCACGTTTAAGAAATTCTATGGAATTAGGGTGTTCAAGAGGGACAGCTTGTGATATATCAATTAAAAAAGGTTTATTTTTATGAATAAGAATATTAAATTCACTTAAATCGCCATGGACAAGGTGAGCAATATTATATAATCGGTCTATATAGTTAATAATTAATTTAAAAACTTTATTAGGCTTTTTGAGTTCAACATCCTTTAATTTTGGGGCTGGAATATGTTTATTGCCTATAAATTCCATAATAAGAATATTATCAATAGAATATATAGGTTTAGGAACCCGGATATGAGCTTTATATGCTCTATTAAGATTTTTAAATTCTTTTTCAGCCCAAGCATAGACAATATTTCGGGGTTTTTTTCTAATATTTGTAAATCGTGGGTCGCCTTCTATATATTTCCACATAAATTGTATTTCAGCGCTTTTAACCCTATAAATTTTAATAGCAATGTCATTTCCATTGGAATCGGTAGCCCTATATACGTTAGCTTCTTTACCGGTAGATATTGCGCCAAAAATTTCATTAATTATCTTTTTTTTCATTAGATTAAAGATGATCTTACGAGTACGAAGGTCAAAAACATCTTCTGCCGTAGATAAATCTTCAGACCTTTTTTCTTTAATATGTAATTTATCTATTTTAAATTCAAGATCTTCAATTTTCTTTTCCATGGACTATACCACCCTCGATTTATTCCAAAGAGAAATCGCGATTTCTGAAGACCTGTGATTTTTCCATAATTTTAAAAATTTTAAAATTGAGCTGTCAGAAGCATATACATCTTTTTGGATAGATTTCTTTAATCTAAGAACATTTAGAAAGGACTTATTTAAATTTTTAATATAATAATTCTTTAAAATAGAAGAATCTGGTTCATCAAAGTGTTTGATTATTGTAGAAGCAGCAATAATCCCTGAAAGTATAGCATATGCTATTCCTTTACCACTTAATGGGTCAACAAAACCTGCAGAATCACCAACGACAAATAAATTGGAATCGAAAAATTTGTCTCGTATATGAGTAGGAACTAAATGTGCAACTTTTCTTTTTAAAACAGCTCCGTTTAAAAATTTTTTAACCAATCTTAAAAAGTTATTGAATTCAACTTGTGTATTATGAATTAAAGATAACTGGGAACCCCAACCAACACTAATCATATTCTTTTTAGGAAAAATCCACCCATAACCTCTTTCACAAATATTTTTTCCAAAAAATAGGTGGATAATATTGTCACCTAATATTTGAGATATTTTTTTAGCAGACATTTCCATTTCATATTGCACTGTAAGAGCTAAATCATCGGGTTTTGGTTTATTCCACCCAAGATTTAATAATAAATTTGAGTTACACCCATCTGCAACAATTACAAATTTAGAAATGAAGATATCTTTTTTACATTTAATTTGGAAATTTCCATTAACTTTTTTGATAGAAGTACACATGCTCGAGTCCTTAATTATAGCGCCATTTTCTGCGGCTTTAAAGGTAATATAATAATCAAACTTATCTCTCCAGACAATAGCGCCTTTACTTTTTCTATTAATAATGATATTTCCTAAATATAAATTAAGTTGGTCAAATTTTCTTTCAATTAAATTGTCAGGTAAATTTAGATCGGAAATAACTTCTGGTGGTATAGCACCACCACATGGTTTATACCTAGGTAATTTTTCTTTTTCTAATAATAGTGTTGAGTACCCATTTTCTGCTAGCCTCATTGCTGCACTTGACCCGCTTGGCCCAGCACCGATTACAATTACATCATACATATTAATCATATTTTGGAATAATGTATACTTGGTTGTTATAAATAAATCCCAATAATTTCATGTTAGTATTAATATTAAGAAATTCATCGCTTTTTAAGATTTCATATAATTGGAATGTTTTTTCGTCCATTATCTGAATTAAGTCATCATATGAACTAATAAAAATAAATTTATCAAGATTTTCTTGTGATTTAATTAATGAATATTCAAATCCTTTTTTCATGGATAAATTAGTAGTAGTTTTTGTTTTTAGATTAACCAAATGTACTATATCTTTTTTTATTGATTTAATAAAATAGGGTACATCATTTATGAGAATAACATCTCCGGAAGAAAATTCAGGTAAATTAATATTTATGATATATTTTTCATTTTTCTTCCCTTTATCAAGGCTTTTTTTTGAAGCAATATTGTAATCTTTAATTATTCCGCCCCATTTATTGGATATTAACTGAGATATATTTTTAGCTAATTTTATAGAGCCTAAAAATAATTTTATCCTATGTTTTCCAATTTCATAATTAGAAAGATATGCATTTAATTCATTATCTTTAATTTTATTTATTTCATTTTCAATTAAATCAAAAAGGTAATCCAATTCAATGTTAGAAAATTCTTTTTTTCTTATTACATTTATTACTACCTTATGTACACCTCTTTTGACCATAAGGCAATTATCACAATATGTGAAATTTACTTTAACAGGTAAAACAATCGTAGTAGATAGTTTTTCATTAAATTCAGGAAAGAATTTTTCAGCCTTAATTGTCAGTAAAAAACTTTTATTGGACCATAATAAGTCAAAAGTAGTGTTAAACTCAAAATTTAGGACGATATTATCCGTTTTTTCAATAAAATTATCAATAGATGCGTTAATTATTTCAGATAAATAGTCATAAAATTCTATATTTTTAGGTTTTAGCCAGTGTCCATTATAATAATTAGAACAATTTTTGCATATTTTAATATCAGATATTTTCTTTTTCTTTTTAATTAATGGATATGCTTTAATATAGCAATTTTTACAACGATTTTTTAAAAGATTTACATTTAAACTTCCGCAATCGATACAAAATTTAATTCCTTTACTTGAAATTTTGGTCACCTTCTAAGGAAAAATAGGGCGCGTTTAAAAACTAATTAATTAACATTTAATACTTTGGGCATGAGGTACATCGCCAATCCAGATTATTGCGTTCTTATGAATAATTTTTAGGTCAAGAGCTTTTTGAATAATATTTTTACCAATTAGATTTGTCATTGTTGCGGATAATAAACTTTCAATGCATTCCTTATCATCGACATGAATTTTATGATCACCGTAAAATGCGGAGGAAATTTTAATTTTTTTGATACCATCTCTTATCGTTTTATTTAATAATTCATAATCGCAAATGGCTACTAATATATCATCCTTACTTTTAGTAATTTTGAGAGATACAAACATTAGAATATCAACTTTAAATTATTGATTTGATCGATTCTTTAGCACCGCAAGCATCGCATTGAATAAATGAAAATTTACCTTCTTTAATGAGCCTGGTGTCAGGTCTTTTACAGACAGGGCAAATAACATATTTTTCAGTATATCTTTTAATAAGGGAATTTAATAAAAATTCACTAAATCTGCCCACGAATATAGCCCTTCCGCCTTGTAAGTTTCCTCTGGTAGCTAGTTCTCTATTTAAATATTTTAATAAATGGTTTGGATCCCGATTTAACAGGTCAGTGATCTCTTTAAAATTTTGAATTATTGTACGGTTTCCTTCCGAATATATATCTACCTTTTTAAGAGTAAATCTTTCGAATTCAAATACTTTTTTAGGGATCATAGAACGAGCCCTTTTTAGATAACTTTTATATTCATCAAGATCAGTCATAATATCACATTTTTATGTTGCTTTAATTTTTCCAGTTGTATGTTCAACAATTTTTCCTTTATTAATCAATTCTTTTAAACTTTCGTCAATATCAAATTTTGAATTGCTGAGTATTTTATACAGTTCATCTCTTGATATGCCTTCAGAATCTTCCGATGATTTAATGATGTTTAGAATTTTGTTTTCTAACAAGTTATTTGCATCGCCTATTTCATCATTAATAATTTTTTCTTTATTTGATTTTACTGATTTTTTTTCAATTTTATGATTTTGCTCTTCACTCATTAATGGATAAATCTTTTTTAATTGTATTATTTCAAGCTCTCTTAATAACTCCCAGTTTGGGTCTTCAATTTTTGTAATGAATTCAGGCGAGAGATAAATTTCATCCTGATATTTTCTTAATATAGAGACAGTATCAACAATATCGCCAATATTAATATCATATAACATTTTGACATTCTCTTTCCATACTTTAAGACGAATGGTTCCAGTGCCATCATCTAATACCAAAAATCCATATGCGCTGCGGTCAGTATTCGATGTAGATAGGTCAAGGTTTTCACCGCCTTCAAATTCTCGTTTTTCAATGACAGTAGCCATAATCCTTACTCGTTTAATTTTTAAATTATAATTACTAAAATATTGTCCGAAATCGCCATTAATTAGTTGACTTTTATTGATATCTTCAATATTGAATTTATAGGCTGTTGCTCTTTTCTGGTATTTCTGCTCATCTGTTTCCATATTAACCAAACTTAGACATTTCAAGTAAAGCAATTTATATATTATTTAATTTAAAATAAGAATTAATAAAATATTAAAATAATTGTAATTTAAATTATTACTTAATAAAAAAAATTTATTTTTGATGATTGAATTAAAATATAATAATGAAAAAAAGATGACTCAAGAAATAACATATCGACCTATTAGTGTCAGACAACTGATGACAGACATGAAAAATACCATTGAACTGATGATCGACCTTGCATATAGTGCAATATTGTTTAAAAATGAGGAGATAGGGAAAGAAGTTTATAAGTTAGAAGAAAAAATTAATACATTGACTTATCATGTTATGATGAACGCTATGCTAGCGGGTAGAGATATTGATTCTGCAAAAAAATTGGTGCCTATTATTACAATAGCTCATGCAATTAATAAAATTGCAGATTCTGCTGCTGATATTGCCGGAATAGTAGTTCAAAAAATGGGATTTAATGAAATATTGACAGATATTATTTGTCATTCTTCCGAGCCAATCTCGCGAATAGTAGTATCTAGAAAGTCGAAATATAATAACCAAACAATCGGTAAAATTAAAGTACGCTCTGAAACAGGGGCAGATATAATTGCAATAAGACGGGGTGATGAATGGATTTACGACCCAAATAAAGATACTAAGATAAAAGCAGAGGATATTCTATTAGTAAGAGGGACGATCCCATGTATTCATATGGTCAATTTATTATTAGGAGATGGTACATCTACTGAACTTCAAGAATGTCAAAAAGTTGAAAGAAAATTAAATATTAGTAAGGAAAATGAATCACCAATAAATAAACTTCTTGATGAAGTAGAATCAATGTTATTTCAACTAAAAAATAAATCAGAAATAATGGTCGGATTATCTTTTTATTCAATTCTATATAATAGCGAAGAAGTAGCACAAGATGTCATAGAAATGGAGGAAATTATTGACGAACTACACCTTGATTTTGAGAAACAGATATTAAAACTCGCTAAATTAATTGATAATCCATTAAATTTACTTGGAATGCTCCGAATTGGGATCTGTACTGAAACAATTTCAGATGCAACTGCACAAATCGCAGAAATTGTCCTAAGAAAATTAGAATTACACCCAATTGTAAATTTCGTCTTGTCAGAAGCCGATGAAACGATTATTAGAATCCAAGTTGAAGAAAATTCAGAACTGGAAGACTATTCTATTGGAAATAAGAAATTACAGATAGAAACAGGTATGCAAATAATAGCACTGAAAAGAGATGGTGATTGGATTTATTCACCGAATAAGAATTTAAAAATTGAGAAAAATGATATTCTAATTGCTATAGGACCGCTAGAAGGTAAAAAGATTTTGGAAAATATGGCAGTTGCACATTAAAATTAAATTTATTGATAAAAATCTTGGTCTATAGTAAATTTAAATTCAAGTACCCTCTTCAAAACCATGTATATAATTATATTGTTCGTCAGTTAATTTATCGATCTCAATATTCATTGATTTTAATTTTAAAAAACCAACTTCGTTGTCTATCTCTTCAGGAACTGGGATTATCCCTGGTTTTAATTGCCCTTTATTTTTTATGATGTATTCAGATATCAATGATTGTAAAGCGAATGACATGTCCATAATTTCACTGGGATGCCCCTCAGCCAGAACTAAATTTGCTAAACGACCTTGTGCTAATAAGTATATCTTTTTTCCAGAGGGAAATGTCAATTCTTCGACATCTTTTCTGACAGTTTTTATACTCACAGCATATTCTTTTAATTCATTTGTCGGAATTTCGACATCAAAATGACCTAAATTTGCTAAAATTACTCCATCTTTTAAATTCTCAAAATCCGATTTTTTAATGACATTTTTACATCCAGTTGCTGTGAATATCATATCAGCGTTTTTAATTGCTTCAGAAATAGGAGCTACATTATAGCCAGCAAATTTAGCCTTTAAAGCTTTTATCGGGTCGACTTCTGTTATTGTTACATTAGACCCTAAACCTCTTGCTCTTAAAGCCATTCCGCTTGAACAATGCCCATACCCCGCAACTACGACATTTTTACCTGCAAATAAAACATGCATCCCATAAATTGCAGATATAATTCCTTGTCCAGTCCCTAATTCATTATCAAATTGATTTTTACATTTAGCATTATTTACTGGAATTAATGGAACTTTTAAAAGCCCACGTTCCTCCATAGCAATAAAACGTTTAACTCCAGTTGTTGTTTCTTCTTGGGCACCATAAATTGATTGAATTAAGTCAGGATATTCTTTATGGGCAGTTACTATTAAGTCAGCACCATCATCGATTAATATATTGGGTTTTAGATCTAAACAACTCCTAATATTTTCATAGAACTCTTCATTAGTATTTCCATGCCATGCAAAGACATTTATTCCTTCTTTTACTAATGCAGCAGCCACATCATCTTGAGTTGATAAGGGGTTTGAACCACATAATGCTACTTCGGCGCCCGCCGCTTTTAAAGTTCTAGCTAATACCCCGGTTTCTTTCGTAATATGTAAACACCCGGCTATTAGAATATTTTTCAATGGCTTTTCTTTCTCAAACCGCTCTCGAATAATTTTACCTGTAACAGGCATCTTCCTTTCGGCAATATATAATGCATCGAACCCTTCTTCTGCCAAACTTTCATCTTTTATTTTAAATTTTACCATTTTAATACACTAAATTTTTATTGGATATTTGTAGAGATTATTTCTTAAATGTTCTTGAATTAAATTTAATGATGTACATTTATAATTTTTATTTTATTCATTAATTAAATCCGATTTTGGGAAATAGAACATTAATTTCTTGAATGACTATTATAAATGGATGTTATAAATGGATGTTCTTTTTATTAAAATTTAATTGAGTTAATCTGTAATCTATAACGACATATTGTTAAATTATAAAATTAAGATGTGGAGTAATTTATTTATTTATTTTTTAACTTCATTGAATTATTAAATACTTTTTGAAGTAATATTTATAGATTTTGGATTTTTTGATAGTAAAATAGATTTTTTTATATTGAATTTTATTTTTATTATCAAAAAATAATCAATTAAATTATAATAAGTAAAGTTTAAGGCCCATAGAATCAATGGACTCGAAAAATTATATAAATAGTAAAATAGGAGAAAAACCATAAAAAATAAAAAGATTTAATTGGCTGAAATTTTATCGGTTAATTCAAAATTATTGCTTAAATTATAAAAAACAAGAAGTGATACAAATGTCAAAAAATAAGGATGAACTAATTACTATTGAAGATTTTGCAAAGATTAAAATGAGAATAGGTAAAATTATTGAAGTTGAGCAAATACAAAATTCAGATAAATTGTATAAATTAATTATAGATATTAAAGATAAAAAAATTCAATGCGTTGCTGGTCTAAAAGATTATTATACAATGGAACAATTAAAAGGTCGTTTAGTACCAGTAGTGGTAAATTTGAAACCGGCTAAATTACGGGGTGTGGTATCAGAAGGAATGATTTTGGCAGCTCAATACAAAGATAATGTAAAGATTTTAGTACCTGAGGATGATATCGAAATTGGTGCTAAAATTAGATGATGATTGCGCTAAAAAACTGTTTTTTAAAAACAATTCAGAGAAAGGGATATTAATTTAAAATAAAACATGTAATTAATTACAAAAAGAAAATTAAACAGAATTTAAAATTATAGTCTTTTTTATAATACATTAACTTGTTCCCTTAGAATTTAGAAGGTTATTTCACTAAAGCTATAAAAATTTGACTTGAAAACAAATAATTTATTTTAATTTTTTAAAATTAAAAAAAAATAGTATTAATTAAAAAAACTACTTTTAAAATTCTTCGTGTCGAACCACAGCACCGCCAATTGCGCCAGCTACAATTACAATAACTAATGGAAGGATTGCATTCATCAAAAATGGAACAAGATTTATACTTATTAAAATCGTTGCGCCGCCAATTATTGGTATAATAATCCAAGCAAATAAAAGATTATAAACAAACCATGCAATCCATAAGCCCAATGCTATGAGTAAACCTTTTGTAGCTTTAGACATAATAGCGCCAACGAAAAACCCAGCACACATCCAAACAACTGCTTTCCACGTATTGATAAAGATAAACGATGCTATACCTACTCCAGGTGTTAATGCTTCAATCAATCCGGGTGGATTGACAGCCCATGCAGACATAAGTGGTATACCAAGCCCTTCATTTGAAAGTAAAAGTGTTCCAGTCATATCGAAATTAATAACTTGGCCAATCAATTGAAATATTTGGTTAAAATCATAGGTAAAGATCGCGGATTCCCAAGCTGTTATATAGGGAAGTCCACCACTAATTATCAACATAAGAACCCCTAGAATGGGAATTATTAAAATTCCGAACAGAATAGCCAGAAAACCTCTAAGAAATCCCATATCGTTCACATTCTCCATAAAACATTAAACTATTATTTTAGGTATCATATAATTTAGAATTCTAATTTAACTCAATATGATGAGTTAAAATTAATATCTAACTTTGATTTTATATATTTAAATATTTATATTTTTTTAAATGATATTAAATAATTACTATTTGTATTTTTAAACTTTGAGAATAAAAATATTTGGAATCAGCTATTAGAAATTAACTTTTTGTTTAATAATTTCGAATTTAAATTCTATTTTTAATAAAAGTTATCAATCTATTTTTTTAATTCAATGGGACCAAGAAATTAAAAGATTGAAAATAATATAAACGCTAAGACAATAAGTTTAGATTATTTAATTTATGTTTGAGATAAATGAAGGTATAATTGATTTATTTTAATTTAAATATACATTCTATGTTTTTCACTTGAACCTTCATCATTTTCTCCTTGTAAGAATATTTCCTCGATTTCTGCTTCAATTCTTTCTGCATCTTTTAACAATGACTCAATATCTATCTGTAGTCCATCAATAAAACTTCCCAATGTTTTTATAGCTTCAGCACTTGCTCTTGGATCTGGACGCTCACGATTTGAATATGGAAGTATAGCAATTGCAGCAAAGTTTTGAATTTCAAAATATGACAGAAATAACGCAAGAGGTCCAGTAACAAACAGACCTTTTTCTAGCAAGGTAATATTATCATGGTCTTTTATTAAATCAGTAGCAGCTGAAGTTGGCACGATCCTGCAATTATTATCGCCATCTTTTTTAAATTTAGAGTCAAGTCCTCCAATCAAAAATGCTTGTTTAAAATTATTTTCAATTGCCCAATTGGAAATATTTCTGGCGATAATTCGTTGTTCAGCTCGATAGGGTTGAAATCGGGGTAAAAAAATTACGTTTTTTTCGTACATATATAATTCAAATGGTAGTATTAAGCGATTATTTTCAAGCGAAACTAACGCGGGGAGCATTTCAGTTTCTATAAATCCGATTCTTTCGCATTTTAATGACTCTACTATGTGTCTGACCGTTATAAATCCACATGCACCTATTCCATGGAACCCTGTAATTAAATTAAAACCAGAAAAATCATATTCTCTTTTTAAAATTATATTTAGTTCTAAATCTACTGGTTCATCCATCGTTGTTCCTTCATTTAATTTATTTGATTATGTAATAAACAATCAATATTCATTAACCATAAATTTTATCATTAAATAGTTTTTTTATAGATATAAAAATTTAAATAATTTTAAAATTTAATGACTAAGTTTTATGATTTATTAATTCATAAAAATTCAAATTTTAAATCAAAAAATAAAATAGATGGAATGAGATTATTTGAAACTGAAATTTATAGGTGGATGTAAACAAATAGGCGGACAAGCAATAGAATTAGAAAGTAAAAATAGGGTATATTTGTTCGATTATGGGATATTAATGGACAAAAAGCCAACTTTACCGCCATTAGATTTTGATGTAAAAAATTTAGACATAATATTTTTGAGTCATGCTCATTTAGATCATTCTGGAGGATTGCCATTATTTTTTAGTGGGTCAAAAAGCCCAATTCTAATAATGACACCTACGACAAGAGTTCTATCGAAAATCTTAATTGATGATATGTTAAGATTATCAGAATATTATCTACCATTTATGCGCAATGAATTAATGGACATGATAAATAAAACATCTTTATTTTCCTATAATCAAACTTTATGGCACCATTTGAAGGGAATTGAATTTTTAATTATAGATGCAGGTCATATTCCAGGGAGTGCATCATTTATATGTAAAATAAATGGTAAAAGAATATTATATACAGGCGATGTTAATCATAGGACCACTCGATTACTAAATGGGATGAGCAACAATTTTCCTAAAATAGATTATGTAATTATGGAGTCGACATATGGAAATTCAGACCATCCACCTAGAGTAGAAGTAGAAAAGGATTTTGTTAGCGCAATTGAGAATATAGTTGTATCAAAAAATGGCACCGTTCTTGTACCCGCTTTTGGAGTAGGTAGGTCGCAGGAAATAATGTGTATTTTGCACCATTATAATGTGAAATTTCCAGTATATGTAGATGGAATGGCTCGGAGTGTAAGTAGAGCATTATTAAATCATCTAGAAATATTGAGAGACGAAGAATTATATAGAAATGCTGTTGAAAATTCATATTTTATTTCTGTTGGAAAAAACAAGCATTTAGAGCGCCAAAATGCAGTTTCAAATCCAGGGGTTATAATAGCACCTTCGGGAATGTTAAAAGGCGGGACCGCAATTTTTTATTCTGAAGAGCTTATAAACAATCCAGATAATGCAATCTATTTGGTTTCGTTTCAATTACCAGATACTCTTGGGCGACAGATTTTAGAAACACAAATTTGGAAGGACGGAAAAACCAAAATTAAAGCAGAAATAAAACATTTTCCGCTTTCGTCCCATAGTGGAAAATCGGAATTACTCTCATTTGTAGATTATATACATAATAAATCCAATGGAAATACTACGTTTTTTATAGTGCATGGCGATGAAGATAATACAGATGGTCTTTATTCAGCTATGGAAGAGAAAGGTATACCGACTTTTGTACCTAATTTAGGCGAAGAATTTCAAATTTTGTGAATAATTTATTGTAATTTAAAAATATTTCACTATTTTTATATCAAAATAAAAAATCATATTTATTAAATTATACTAAATAATGATAAAAGGATATTTTTTTATCAAATAGAAATTAATTCAATTCAACATTAAATTTAAAAAAGATAAAAATTAGCATATTTATCAATAAATATAACAAGGAGACCACTTTTGATTTCTGAAATCGTAGTAAAAACTCGAAAAAGGTTAGTCCCGTTAATTATAACAATGTTTATAGCAATTGGTTTTTCTATTGTTGGCTTAATTTCAGGTTTTTTCGATTTTAATGCAACGTTCATCCCTGAAAACCAAGGAAATTTGAACCCTTTAATAGGGTTGATTAATGCAATGATTTTGATAATAATTGCTAGTTTTGGTGGGTTTATAATTTATTTACTTTTGAAATATAAAAAGGAGAAATTTTTAAAACATTTTTTCTTCATAAGTTTTGTTCTCATTAGTGGGCTGATGTTATTTCTTTTTGGATTAAGTATATTGTATATCTTTTCAATTTCAGATTTATTATCATTTTTTATAGTCATTATTGTAAGTTTTTTATCAGGAGTTGCCTTGACTTTAGCGATTTTTCATGATAAATTTTCTAAAAATGTTAAAATTAAAAATGCAGGTCTATTAATTTATGGGGGGTTAATAGGTTCTTTTTTAGGCCTCATTTTACCAAACTGGACCAGTTTTTTACTATTAATAGGACTTGCAATTTACGATATTATTGCTGTTTTTAAAGGTCCTATCAAGAAAATTATTGAGCTTAATGAAAAAAAGAATAGTTTTGCATTTGAAATGAGTTATTCTATGCAAGATTATGAAATAGGACTTGGTGATTTAACTTTTTATTCTATGTTAACTTGTTCTGCACTAAAAATTGGGTTTGAAACACCCTTTATTAGTCAATATGGAATTATAGCAATTTTTTTACCTTGTATTGCAAGCATAATAGGAATTTTAATAGGAGCAATCATTACATTCAAATTATTAGAAAAAAGAGAGATATTACCAGGACTACCACTTTCAATTGGGATTGGCATAGGCTTTTTTGGTATAGTGTTTCTAATATTTTGGTTATTATAATTCGATAATTTTACAAGGGATCTTTTTTAAAAGTTCTTCAGAAGATTTAGGGTTCGTAATATAAGTATATAAATATTTTGTACCTCTAACTTTTATTTTTACCTTATCGCCAACTCTAATAACTTTGCATTCTGTCGAATCTTTTGCAATTTTTAATAATTCATTTTCATCTTTTATTTCTACTGGAATTGTTATTCACCTCTTGGAGTATTATGGGCCGGGTGGGAATTGAACCCACGATTTTCGCCGCGTGAGGGCGACATCATACCGATTTCCAATAATATTGCCGATATATTGCTTCTAGATCACCGGCCCTATAAAACTTTTTATAATTTTGACGTATCAATCAATTTTAATAGTATATTTTATTTTAAAAAACAAATTCTTAAATTTTTTTATTTCAAACTATTAAATTCTAGAAAATCATTACCAAAAATTACCTATTTTTATAGATTTTATAATTTATTCAATTAAAATTAAAAACATTTAATCATAGATCCTTAAAAATGTAGCAGATACATAATAGTTTTAATATATTTAATAGATTTTTATATTTTAAAATTTATTTTTCAAAAAATATCTTATTTTAGAACAAATTTTATTACAATATATCATTTTAATTCCAAGATTATCTAAAAAAGAACTTTTTTGATTTGTAATAGATTATTTTATTCGTTATTATTGACCAAATTGATTATATTTCTAATTGTATTTATTAAAATTAATTGGTTTTGAAATAACAATGAAAAACATAAATGGAAAAAAACTTTAAAAATGAGAATGAGTATAGCTATTATTGATTGAAAATCTCAAAATGAATTTAAAAAATCAATTCCAATATTAAAATATAACAAATGGTAATATATTCTAAAATAATATTAAAAAGGAGTTTTTTTGGTTTTATTTTGAATGGACTTAATGAATTTTGATTTATAAAAATTTGAAAAATCATGAAATAAATTTAATTTAAATTATTTAGACAACATTATGTCTTTAAAAAAGTTTTAAATGTATAAAAAAGTAAATATTAAAATTATTAAAATTTTAAACATATTATAGATCAAAAAAAATTAAAATAAAGGGTGGCAGTGATCACATGAGCGAGGAAATCGAAAATATTAATTCACTCGAAGATATTGTAAAAAAAATCGCAAATGATATGAGAAAATTATTATCAAACCCAATACAAATCGGGATTATTGATAATAATAATAATTTGAAGTATATTGATCCAGTTCTTGAAGAAAAATATGCTGATTTTATAAAATCATTTGCCACAGGAAATTTTAGCGTCCTAGATGTTGGAGAACATAGCTTACCTCTTTCAGGTGTAAATATCGGATTTTTTAAACTTTCAGAAAAAGCTATGATAGTCCTTTATTCAGAAAGTGGCCCAGTAGGTCAATTACTGGCATTTAAAGGCCGCATGCACAAATATTCAGATTATATTGACAAATTTATTGATATGAAATTAGAAAAAGGAAAATCTAAACAAGTTGAGAAGACAGCATATAGAGTACCTATTAAATTGGATGGAATTGAAAGAAAGAAATTTTCTATGACTGAAGCAAAAGTAATTCATTTAATTGATGGTAAAAATACAATAGAAGATATTTGTGAAAAAACAAATCTTCCAAGATTAAAAGTCGATGAAATAATTAAAAAATATCAGAAAAAAGGTTGGATAAAATTAAAAAGAATTATTGTAATGGAGGGAGAACAAGCTAAAAAAGAACCAAAAAAAGAGGAGGTTGTTAAAAAAGAAGCTCCTAAAATTACTCATGCTGAATCAAAAGCTTCAGAAAAAGAGATACCAAAGACACCTGAAGCCCCAAGCCCTGTTGTACCACCAATAACTATAAAACAGCCTACAATGGATGAAATATATGATGATATAAACAATTTATTAAAAAATACAGATCCAATTTCGCCTTCTATTCAGCCATCTGCTACAAATCAAGTTTCTTTGTCTAATCCTCCACCTTTAGTGCAACCAACCACATCAATTACACCAGAAACAGAACAATCACATAAACCAAATATTACATCAATTCCTGAAGAAATTCCAAGCGCACCAAAAGCGGTCCCTATCCCTGAAGAAATTCCAAGCGCACCAAAAGCGGTCCCTATCCCTGAAGAAATTCCAAGCGCACCAAAAGCGGTCCCTATCCCCGAAGAAATTCCAAGCGCACCAAAAGCAGTGCCCGTCCCCGAAGAAATTCCAAGCACACCAAAAGCAACTCCTATCCCTGAAGAAATTCCAAGCGCACCAAAAGCAGCGCCCGTCCCCGAAGAAATTTCTAAGCAAGAAGTCTTGGATATACCGATGAAACCAGTGAGTGGACCAGATGTTGAAGTGATGGTAGCTGAAGAAGTAAATGAAGAATTATTTAATGATTTAATGAATATTATGAATGAGACTGAACCGATTGAACAATCAGAAGTAGTAGAGCAGCCGGAGAAGTTTGAAGCTGCAAAAGCAAGTGATTTAATGGGTATTGAAACACAAGAAAAAGCCGAGCCAATTGTTACAAAATCGCCAGAAATGCCAATAGCCATGCCAATTACTGAAGAAACAGATTTAGAAAAAGAAATTCCAAAAGCAGAAGTACAAGAACAAGTAAATGAAACAATTAAGCCATTAGATGAAACACTATCAAAATTAACAGATGTTCTAGCTAAAACTGAAGAAAAACAACAAGCTGCGTCTATAGATTCGCAAAAAGAGCAAGAAGAGTTAAAATCTATTGACGAGCAAAAAACAATTGAAGAATCTAGCCTTGATGATTATTTAAAAATTAAAGAAATTGAACAAACTGAATTGGAAGAAAAGCCAACTAAACCAACTATAATTGGTGCTAAGGCTATTTGTCCACATTGTAAAAGTGTGGTTTTTATGATGGAGAAAATTTGTCCTGAATGTAAAAAGCCTTTAAAAGTTTGTCCACATTGTAAGGCGCCTATAACCTTATTTGCACGAATTTGTCCGGAATGTGGCTCAATTTTATAATTTTTTAAGATTTAAGAAGCAGATAATAACTCTTTTAAAATTAATAATAAAAAGTCCTTGACTAAAAAATTATTTCGATTTTTCCCTCTTTTTGTATCTTAGTTGTTTAGATTTACATCTTCTACATTTTTTAGCACTAACTGGATTTCTTGCATAGCATTTTCGACAAATTTTTACAAATAGAAGGCTTTTAACTGCTATTTGCTTTTTAATGGGATCTGAAATTGGCATAATTGTCCACACGATTTAAGTTTTTATTAAATTAAAATTAATTATTGAGGTTGAATCTATTAAATAAAGTTATTTAAATTTTATTACTTTAAACCAATTAATAATTTTTAATATAATTTGAAAATATATCAATTCTAAACATTTTAATTATAGATTAAAAATATTTGGCTTTTAAGATTTCCTTTATTTGTTTGGCAATTTTTTTACCAATTCCTTTTACATTCATTAATGCTTCAATAGGAGCATTAAAAATTTCTTCTAGACTACCAAAATAATTTAATAAATCTTGGGCGCGTTTACTGTCAATATCGGGGAATCCTGCGAGAATAAATTCTTGTATTCTTTTTATACTATATGAGAGAGGGGTTTTATCAGGTCTAATGAGCGGCTTTTTACCTTTAATCTGTTCTTTTTTAGCCAATTTATATAACCATTCAGCTGTTTCTTCGGGAGATTTTGTAAAAATAACTGGTACATAGAAATCAAGCATAACAGAAACAATAGCGCCTTGTAACGCTTCTTTTCGGATTCTAGAAAATTCATAAATAATTTCGCCTTCAATAACCAAGAATGTCTTTAAATATACGCTTTTTAAAGATTTTAATTCTTTAAATAATCGTGAATCTATGATTGAATTGACGAGGTCATTTACCGTTTTTCTTTCAATAGCAACTTTGTCAGATAGAATATAATCGCCAATATCTAATTTTTCAATTTTTATATCAGCGCCCATTTTTGAAAGATGCTTCAAGATAGAGGAAGAAGATTCGCGTGAATCAACAATTATCTGAATTTTAACATCTTGTTTTTCATTATTTTTTTTCTTATTTTTTATAATAAAATCAGAGATTGAGGTTTGAGTATGACTTTTTGCTTGTGCATCTAATTTTTTAGAAATTTCGATCAAATCATCAAGTAATGATTTCATTTTTTTCTTTTTACTATAAGAGACCCAATAATAACTTTCATCACGAGTATTTTTTGCAGTTAAAATGATTACTTTACCTGGTTTTTTTCTTCCTGTTCTACCACGGCGCTGAATATCTCTAATAGCGCTAGGAACGGTGTCATAAAATATGATCATATCACATTCAGCAATATCTAATCCTTCCTCAGCTACAGATGTAGCTATTAAGGTATTATATATTCCAGATTTAAAGTTGTCCAAGATTATAATTTGGTCTTTTTGAGAGAGCCCTTTATCACCAGTTTTAGTTTGTTGGCCTACAAATCTCGCAGCTTTAATTATAGGATTATCTTGAAATATTTTTTCTAATGTTTTAGTGGTAACTCTGAAATGGCAAAAGATAATCACGCGGGATTCAGGCTTTTTTCTAAATTGTTTTTCAAGTAAATCTTGAAGTATAGGGATTTTAGGATGTTCAACTCCTTTTTTTATTAGATTTTTAGAAATTTGATTAATTTTATTCATAAATGGTTGTGACATTAAATCCCTAATTGTTTTTGATGAATCTTTTTTTGAAGAGTCTTCATAAAGTTTATCTAAATATCTGGAGAGAGATGAAATTCCTTGGGTTTCAAGTAATTCAAGCATATATGAAAATCTAATAGCTATTGCTACTGTTCTTAAACTTTCAAAAAGTTCTTGTTTATTTTCATTAGCCTCTTGAATTTTACGAGGTAATGATTTTTGTAATTTAATTAAATCAGTTCTATTTATAGAGGAAATATTTATACTATTTATCAATGCATTTTTCTTTAGAATTAATAAACATTCTTTTAATTTAGTTTCTAGAATGTTCTTAATTTCGTTAAATTCCTTAGGCAGATCAATTCTTAGCCATTCTAATTCAATTGGTTGAATAAAAGGTTTAACATCAGGACTATCTTCAGTTCTAACTTCAATTTTTTTAATATGTAAATTTTCAATTATTTCCAGTATTTTTTCTTTAATTGAGCCAGGAGATGCGGTTATTGCTAAAATTTGGGGAAATTTAGCATTTGTTATGTATTTTTCGGCTATTAAAACATATGCATAATTACCAATAGCTCGGTGCGCTTCATCGAAAACTATAAGAGAAACATTTGAAAGGTCAATTCTCGAATTAATAATATCATTTTGTAAAGTTTGAGGTGTAATAAAAAAAAACTGACCTGTTTTATATAAATTAACTCTTTTTTCAGGTGAAATTGCTCCAGTTATCAATACCATTTGGTCTTCATTAAAATTTGATAACTCTTTAAAAGTTTGATAATGTTGTTGGACTAATGGTTTAGTAGGGGCAAGAAAAATTATTTGAGAACCAGGATATTTATGTAACCTAACAATACATATTAAAATTGCAATAATAGTTTTTCCCAGTCCAGTAGGTAGGACCACAAGACTATTTTTGTTTGCACATGCCCCCATTATAGCTTCTTGATATGCTCTATATTCTATTTTGTCCTTCTTAAGTAATTTATGATTAAAATATTTTTTTGTTCTATTTTCCATTATCTATTATTTATAATAGTAAATATTTAAAATAATTTTATAATTAAAAATTGAATTTAATTACTAAATGAAATAAAAAATTAAAAGATTAAATTATGTCAACTTGACGAGAAAATTGATATTGTTTGTTTAGATAATTTATTACATTAGAAAATGATTCATTCATTTGTGATAAAATTGTTTCATAACTATCCTTTGATTTTTTAATACTTGAAATGAAATTGGATAAGATTTCAGTATTATCATTGTTTAAATTATAGATTTTTAGGAAGTTTTTTGTCGATATCTGAATAGATGCTAATTCATTCTTGAAATTTTTTAAATAATTGAACATTTTTATAATTTCTTTATTTTCATCAAGTTCATTTCCAAGTATATCTTCTAAAATGTTATTTAACTTTTCAAATGTTTTATTTTCGAGAACGTAGATCGCATCTTCTAGACCAGTCATTAGAAAAATCTTTTCATCTTTATTTTTATTTAAATCAACTATTCGCTCAATATATTCAATGATCGTTTTTGATTTTTTTTGAAAAATTTCTTTTATCTCTTGAATATCCTTAAGCCAATTTGAAATATCTCTTTCCAATTTAATACTTTTTCTTGAGCGCATTATAAAATACCATTTTTATTTAATGAAATTTTTTTCATTCAATTCGGAATAAGATTAAATAAATTAATAAAGTTTATCGAAAAAATGAAAATTTGTAAAGATATCAATAGATATTTTAATTTAAGTTGAAATTAAGGAAAAACATAAAGAAATTAAATGAAATTTTTTATTTTTTATAATTAATCTCGAAATTTCATAATGAAATAATTATTTAAAATATTTATTAAATGGAATACTTTATAATTTAAAAAATATATCTATTTAATAATAAAAATAATCTTAAATTTCTTTAGAATGTTTGGTAATTTCCCTTTAATTATTTCAATTTAGTTATAATTTGGTACCTTTTATTTTAATTAATCTGAAAATTTAATTGACATTAAAATTATTAAAAGATATTATAATGAAAAAAATTGAAATACTTTATTTTGAAATAATAATAAGAATTTAATTTTAATAAATAGTTATTATAATTCAAATTTAATTTAATTAATAATGAAATTAAAAATAGCTTCAAGTAATATGGAGAAAATAAATAATGCGAAAAATACCGATTTGTAAGGTATGTGCTAAGACAGGCGTACTATGTTCATCGTGTGAAACTAAATTAAGAAATGGAGAAGTAACACAATTAGAAATTGATTTATCCCGGACATTACTAGACCTTGAAAAGCAATTTCCTGCTTTGAAGAAGGTCAGCTTTTATAAAGCTATTGAAAAGGAAGACCTCGTAATCTTGATAGTAGGAAAAGGAGAAATAAATCACATTATAGGTAATTATGGAAAGACAAAAAAAATTTTACAAGAGAAATTTAATAAAAATTTTAGAGTAATAGAAAAATCAAAAAGTCCTAAAAAGATTCTTGAAGATTTAATAGCCCCGATCCCTGTTTTAGGAATTAATCAAATATATTTACCTACCGGAGAAATTGAAAATAAAGCAAGAGTATCGGAAAAAGACATTAATAGAATCCCTATTGATATTAATATCTTAGAGGACATTATATATTCATTAACTGGAACACATATTAGGATTGTTTCTGAATAATATCCAATATAATTTCAATTACTTTAGGTATTTTCTCTTTAATTTTTGGAGTTAATTCCATTGAAATTTTTGTATAGTCTAATGGTTCAATGCCAATTAAATAGATTTTTTTTGGTAATTTATTAACTTCTTTTGCTATTTTTAGAACAGAAGTTAATTCTAAATCATGCAAACTGGTTACTTTTACTTCCTTGAAAATTTTCAAATCATCTAATGTTATGTTATAAACATATCCTGGTTCTTTTCCACCAATTATTGAATCAATGAAGATAGCAATATCTTGATTTTCCAGGTAATATAAGATGTCAATACCCGCTGCACCACCATCAATAATTTCAATTGAACTATCAATTTTGCCGTTATCTTGTAGTTTTAGTAGTTGATTAGCTACATGAACTCCAAATCCATCATCAGTAAGGATGTGATTTCCAACTCCCATTATTAATATCTTTTTATTGCTCAATTTTGTTTCACTTCACTATAATAATGGCAATTTTCTAGTTATTGGGTCAATTAATTCATTTGGACAAGGACCAATTCCTAAAGCCGTAATACTTCCTGGAGGGATTTGTGTAAGACCTTTATCGCGAATTAATGCAAAAGGTAAATTTTTGTCATTAATCAAATTTTTTATTTCAAGAATTTCCTCTTCAGATTTGACTTTTAAAATTACTTTTTTTTGCCCCTCATCTAGCCATCGCTTTACCCATTTATTTTTGATTTTTTTAGTTTGTAGCATAGCAGAAACTGCAGCATGTGCGACTTGAGCTGCAATTTTTCCCTTTTTCATTGGCAAGTCAGTCCTAACGATTATTACTTGTTTAAATTTAAAAATTTCATTAACCATTTTGTTCATTATGACTTTTTTTATATGATTATAATCATTAATAAGGAATATAAAATTCAAATTGTATGTTATTAATTTTTTTGAACACTAAAAAATAAGAAAGGTATAACGGATATCAATGAAAATTTTCAAAATTGACAAACAGATTGGATTAGAAGTATATTCTACAAAGGGAAAAGGAATTGGTGGAAATTTAAGAATAAAAAATTCTGATTTCAAGGTTTCTGAAATCGAAATTAATAATAAAAGGTTAGAATTTTTTAGATGTCATAAAGATTATTCATATTTATTCGATAAGAAATTAGAATTTATTAGCTTTAATTTACAAAAATGTGGGTTGTCAACATTTGAAGCCATTAAAAGAATTTCGTTAAAAACGGGTATAGATATAAATAATTTTTATTATAATGGGTTGAAAGATAAACGGGGAATTTCAGTCCAAAAAATTTGTGTTAAATGCAATTCTTTACATTTATTGACAGATTTTCAAGACAATAATTTAATTTTATTTAATTTTAAAAAAGAAAAAGATTTTTGGGAGAATGAACACTGGGGGAATCATTTTGAAATAATTATAAGAAATGTTCATTTACCATGGAATAAATGCAAAAAAGTGATTTTCTCAATTCAAGGGCAGGTCAATAAAGATGGTCTATTAAATTATTTTGGATATCAACGTTTTGGCACAATAAGACAAATTTCACATTTAATTGGTAAAGAAATAATCATGAACAATTATGAAACAGCCTTAAAAAAATATTTGACAATAAGATCAAAATATGAAGATATTCAGACAGAGAAAATTAGAAAATCGATTAATAAAGACTGGCCGAATATAGATATAAAAATATTAAATTATTTGCCTCAAAAATTTGATTATGAAAAAGAAATTATTAAAAAAATAATAGAGACAAACCTTGATTATGAAAATATAATGTTGTCCGTATTTGGCAGAAATTTAATTGAATTGTTTGTCCATGCTTATCAAGGATATTTATTTAATAAAATGTTAAGTTCTAGGGTTAAGGATATTGGTAAAAAAATAGAAATTGGAGATAGTGTTATCATATTGGACAACTTAAAACTTCCAAGCAATAAAATCGTAATAGTTGATAATAGAAATCTTGACATATTAAATAATTTAATTAAAAAGAAAAAAGCCGTATTAGGAATTCCATTACTGGGAAAGAACTTACCATTTCTCAATATAATAATGAGTAATAAATATGTTAAAAAAATTATACTAAGAGAGAAAGTTAAGATTGATGAGCTTTTATCATGGAGTAATTATGATATAATAATTAAGGGGGTATATAGGCCATTTTTGGTATTTCCAAAAGCATTGAAATTTAAATTGTTAAATAATTCAGATAACAAAAATAATCTGATTAATATCTTAACAAGTTTTTCAATTCAAAAAGGAACATATGCAACTATTTTATTACGAGAATTTATGAAAACAGATCCACTAAATTATTAACAAAAATAGAAATTTTACATAAAATCCAAATAAAATAAAAGATGTGAATTAAAGAAAATTGAATTACTAATTTACTTTTTATTCTGATTCTTTTTCTGCTTTTTCTTCTTTTTCTGCTTTTTCTTCCTTTTCTGCTTTTTCTGCTTTTTCTTTTTCTTTCTTAATTTTCATTGCTTTTCTTTTTAGTTCTTTTGCTTTAGCTGTAAATTGAGCTGCTAACTTTTTTTCACCTAAATCAACACTTTTTTCGGCAGCATCACGATAAAGTGTGGACGCTCGCAAATACTGCTTTTTTTCTTCTGCTTGATCTGCTCTAACCAGAATTTCTTTTCTTTCTTCTTCTAATTTTGCCCTTCGTTCTGCAAGTTCTTTTCTTTTTATCTCTTCTTCACGTTCTAAAACTGCGATAATTTCAGTTTCTTCGATCTCCCTAGATTTCTGATAATATTCTGTCGCTTTATCTTCTTCCCTGAGTTTCATGGATAAATCCCCTGCAATTTTATAAAGAGTAATAGCTTCTTTTGGTTTTCCAGCTCGTTCCGCTGCATCTGCTCTTGTCAATATTTTCATTCTTTTGGCTCTAAATTTTGCAAATGGAATAGGACTGGCATTTATTAAATATCCTGCGCTAATAAAAAATAAAAACGAAAAAGTTAAGCCAGTAATCCATAATCCATAAACAATATTCCATATCAAACCACTAATGCTATATGCATTAATAATTGTAGCCCCTGCGTCAGGGTCATTTCGAACCGCAAAATTTACTTGATTTATAAAAGATAAATATAAAATGTATAAAATAATTAATATGATAGAAATAAATCCAGTAATAAATCCGCTAATTCTTAGACCAGTTTTTCCTCTGAACCATGGAACAATAAATGCAATCAGACCACAGATTATAATACCAACTGAAATTAAATATGCAAAAGATAAATTATGGACAATATTATCACCAAGAACAAAGTTGTGAGAGTATTGGGTAGCCCATTCGATCCCACCAACATAGCCATTTGCTATTCCTGCGGGACCTAAAATTAAAACTAAAAATGAAAAGCATAAAGTCGGAATTGAAGCTATTCTCGCAATCCATACTCCGCGAAATTCTCTAAAATTTTTCAAGGCTTCGCTCATATTTTTTTTCGCCTCTCAGATTACTAATTAAATCATTATAAATTAAAATGATGTGAAAAATGTCCTAATTATTTCGTATCATAATTGACAATAAAATATTTATAAATTTCTCTTTTTATCATTTTTAAATTTAATTATAACTACAAATTTAATGGAGTAAAAGAAAAAGAACTTTTAAACACATAAATTATAATGATCGCTAAAATTTAAGATTGATAATTCAAGAAAAAATTTATTTAAAGGACATATTTAACCAAGAAAAAATATTTTTATACGAATAAATAATCAAATCAAATTTAGTAAGTAAAGGACTCTTAAAATAAATTATTTTAACTGGAGACAATTTAAATTTTATAATTTAATAATTTTTTATAATGAGATATGTATAAATATATTTGGTAAAAAAAATGTCATGGATAGAAAAATACCGTCCAGATACATTAGAAAATATTATAGGACAAGAACATATAATAAATCAGATTAAAAAATATGTAAAAAGCGGAAATTTACCGAACTTGTTGTTATATGGTCCTCCGGGAATTTGAAATGTAGGTTATTTTCATCCTAAAGGAAAGACCTCAATAGTATCAAGTTTGGTGCATGACTTATATGGAACAACATATAAAGCGAATATTGAAGAGATTTTTGCTTCAGATAGTAAGAATTTCTACTATGAATACATGCCATATTGGGTAGAGGCTAGCAAAATAAGTCTAAAAAGACACGGCAAGTCTAAAAGTCCAAGTAGAATAGATATATTATTTACAATTATCAGAAACTATCCAAAAACTAAAACGTTAGATTCTGCTAACCACAAAATCTTGATCATCTATGAAGCGGATAAATTAGAAAGAATAATACAGCAGGCATTAAGGAGGACTATGGAAAAATATAGTAGGATATGTAGATTTATATTGGTGGCAAATTCAGTTTCAAATATAATAGACCCAATTAGGTCGAGATGTGTAAATTTAAAATTATTTCCATTAAGTCAAAAACAATTTTTAAGTAAAATTAAATATATATGCGAATCAGAGGAAATTAATATCACTGAAAATGCTTTAAAATTGATTTATTATTATTCTAATAATGATATGAATATTGCAATTAATATATTAGAAGCAGCAAGTTGTTATAAGAAAAAAATTACAGAAAATTTTATATATGAAATGATAAAGAAACTAGAAATTAAAGAAATTGGGGAATGTCTAAAATTAGCTATAAGTGGTAATATAGTTGATGCGCGGAATTTTTTAAGAAATCTATTTATTAAAAAAAGTTTATCAGGAAAAATGATATTAAAAGCTTTTAATAAATTTTTAATGGAATCAACTATTACAGAAGAATTAAAGAAGAAAATTTCTACAGAAATATCAAAATTCGATTCATATATTAGCGTACCATCTAATAATGAATTACAACTTTCATTTTTCTTAACATATCTTGCTACTCTTGGAATTAAAAATTAAAAGGCGATAATTATAATGCTTGAAAAGGAATTATGGACAATAAAATATGCACCCAAAAAAGAATCAGATATAGTAGGAAATCCTAATGCTGTTAAGGTTATAAAAGAATTTTTAACAAAATGGTCAAGTAAAAACGAAATTAAAGCACTATTATTATTAGGACCTCCGGGATGTGGAAAGACCTCATCTACTAATGTATTAGCTAAGCTTAATAGGTTTGATGTTATTGAAATAAATGCTAGTGATGTTAGAAATAAAAAAAGCATTGAAGAAAAACTTATTCCAAGTCTGGCTACACGGACTATTAAAAAGGGAGTAAATAAATTATATTTAATAGATGAGGTTGATGGATTAAGTGGTAATCAAGATAGGGGGGGATTATCAGCCATGTTAAAGATGGTTAAATTATCGAAATTTCCAATTATTTTTACAGCTAACAATGTACATGACAAAAAGTTCAGGTCATTAAGAGATAAAAGAAGCGGGATAAAAATCGTAAAATTTCAAAAAATAAAAAATCCAACTATAGTAAAGGTACTTCAGAAAATTTGCATTGCCGAAAAAATACAAGCCGATCCAAAAGCGCTTACTGAAATTGCAATTAATGTAAATAATGATTTGCGGTCTGCAATAAATGACCTCCAAGCAGTTTGTGAAGGTAAGAAAAAATTAACATTGTCAGATGTAAGAAAGATTCAGCAAGTAAGAGATACTGAGAAAAATATATTTGAAGTTTTAAATATAATATTTAAAAATAAAGATATTCAAACATGTAATAGAGCAGTTTCAATGCTAGACATTGATTGGGGACTACTTTTACATTGGGTAAATGAAATTCTCCCATATCATAAAGTTTCCTCGCGAACGCTATTTAAGTCATATAAAGCATTATCAAAAGCTGATTTAATTTATAACGCAATTGCAAGCAATCCAGAGAAAATATCATGGTCAATGCTACCATATTTTATAGATATAATTTCTTCAGGCGTTTCACTACCAATTAAAAACGAGAATAAGTCCCATTTTGTTCAATATTTTAGGTATTCGCCCAGTAATTTCTTAAATAAAATGTATGCATCAAGATCAGGGGAATTAATGAACATTGTAAATAAAATTAGAAAGAAGTTAAAGAGTAGTCCTGAGGAAATTATCACAAAACATCTTCCATTTATTGCCTTAATTCTTAAGAAGAGATCTCCCCAAAGCGAATATTTAAAAAAATTTTATGAATTAGATAGAAGAGAGATAACTTTTATTAAAAATATAATTTAATTTTCAAATTATTAAAATAAATACATAGGTTAAATTAAGCTTACAAGTCCTATTTCTACTCTCTGGACTTCCTCTAATTTTTCAATTAATTCTACTGCAGAGTCAGGTCCACCCTCTTTATTCTCTGGCATAAATACAGTAAGTTTTAGGACTTTTAGCCCAAATGCAACTGGTTGAATATCATATTTGTAGATACCAATATCTTCGGGAAGGATTGTCCCAATCTTTTTCAATAATTCCTCTAAATCAGTGTCTATATCTTCGGGAAGGACTTTTAATTGTACCATTACTTTTTTACTCATCTAAAGATCCACCTACAAATTTGTATTTAATTTTAAAACAAGATTTAAGGCCCTATAAAATCACATTTTGCGCATCTATATGGTCTGGAAAATTTTCTACACATTTCACAACGCCAGATTATTATATCGCCACATTCTGGGCACACAAATTTAATAGCATCTTCAGTAGGGCTTATTATTCTATTACAACAAGTGCAAATAGGTGTTTTGATTAGTTCTGATTCAGCCATTACATTAATACCTCAATTTTTGTTTTGATAAATCACATTATAATTTATAAATTTTAATGTTTTTATAGATGCTAAAAAATGTGTTTAAACAGACCAAAAATTAATGAAACAAGAAGAAGAGGCATTTTTTTTGAAAATATTACTCTTTTAATTACCTCTGATTGGAAATCCATATCACCATAGGATTCGATGATTTTGGTTATTTTATATTTATCAATAGTATCAAAAAGTTCATCAATAATTGGGTCAGGTATTGAATCAATTAACGTTCTGACCATGTTCATAGTAAAAAATTCGTTCCCATATTTTTTCCGCCATAATTTTTCATATTGATGCATCATTTTAGAAGAAAAATTGTCTTGCAATATGGACTGGGCTGCAATTTTAGCTGCTATTTTTGAGCATAATCCACCCATTATAACTCCGCCACCGGTAGTTGCTTTTACATGACCAGCAGAATCACCAATTAACATCATGTTATTAGAATGTGTTTTTTTAACTGGTCCACTAGTTATTATTCCACCGCCAATTACTTCGACTATATTTGCGTTTTTAATGCGCTCATTTATCCCGCGGTGTGTTTTTAAAAATTTTACAAGATAATTATATGGATTTCCATTATTTGATGCCGCTTCAATACGAGCAGAATTTTTAGATGTAGGTATAAGATAAGCAAAGAACCCTGGAGAAATGTTTCGGCCAAAATACAATTCTACTATTTCCTTATCATTAATTTTGATATTTTCCATCTCAATTTGAATGGCTGGAATTATTTTAGAAGGTGGTTGAAACCCACATTGACGAAGAATATTACCTTTTATTCCTTCGGCATCGAGGACAATTTTTGACGATATTTCAAATTTTTCGTTGTTTTTTGTTCCATGAATTTTTACATATTCATTTTCATGCGGGACAATTATTTTTGACACCTTATGGCCCAATTTTAGCTTAACACCACTTTTAATAGCCTGTTCTGCTAAATATTTGTCAAAAATTCTTCTATCGATAACATAAGCCATTGGTTTATCTACTTTAATACTAAAAGACTTATTACTTGGAGAATAGAACCGTGCACCATAAATAATATTTAAAATACATTCTTTTGGGGGGTTAATACCTAATTTTTTGAAGCCATCAATACTTATTAGACCGGCACACTGCATTGGCTCTCCGATATTAGAATGTTCCTCTAATATTAGGACATTTATTTTTTTGTTATACTTTTTAATTTCTCTAGCAGCTATACAACCTGAAGGTCCAGCTCCAATTATAATAATATCACATGAATTTTTATTCAATTTTATGTCTTTCTCACTTTTTCTATAAACTTTTTATATACGAATTATTACCAATAATCTAAACAAATATAATATTTATAAAATGTTTAGATTTTTATAATATAAAACATAATTATACTTGAATTTATTTAAGACAAATGATGGTTAAGGAGTCCAATGAAAAAAATGAATATTATCATCCGCGGAGAAATTTTGCATATAATTTTAAATGATAATCCTATAACTAAAATGTTATTTTCAAAAATTGAGGACAGAAACGAACATAACGTGGAAGTCCACCTTGATAAAAATGGGCATATAGTTAGTCTTATTATTACAGATGTAAAATTTGATGTGGTAAATATAAGAAATTTAATTGAATTAATTAAAGAAGATTTAGTGAGATGTGATAAAAATTTTCCATCTGATGAGTTAGAACCAATTATACATGAAATTGAAAAAGATAATAATATTAGGTTTAGGACTAATAAAATTTAAATGAACTCCTTAATTTCAATAAAAAAGAGCCAATTTTTTAAATTAATTAAAAATTTAAATATTAATAACAATATTGGGAATAAAAATGGAGAAATTTGAACTTCGAGTAGCAGAAGCTAAACAGAGAGATGTTGGAAGATCAATTGTTAGGATTGATGGAGATACAATGAAGCAATTAAATATAAGGACAGGTGATATTGTAGCAATAACAGGTAAAAGAACAACAGCTGCGATATCATGGCCAGCATTTCCTGAAGATAAAGGAAGAGGAATAATAAGGATGGACGGGCGATTGAGAAAAAATGCAGGTGTCAGTTTGGGGGAAAAAATAATAATAGAAAAAGCCAATGAAAAAACTGCTAGATCCGTGATCCTTGCCCCAACTTCTGTGAGAATTAGAGCTGATCCTTATGTCGAAAGCTTTGTTAAACGTAAATTACTTAATTATCCACTTACAAAAGGAGATACTATTTTAATTTCAATTGGTATTAGCCGTGAAGTACCATTTCAGATTGTATCAACTAGGCCTAGAGGAATTGTAGTTGTAAAAAACACAACTATCTTACATGTAAGTGATCGACCTATGGATGAAATGACTACAGGAATACCAATTATTACATATGAGGATATTGGCGGGTTAGACGATAAAATTCAGAGAATTCGTGAAATGGTCGAATTGCCGCTCAAACATCCAGAATTATTTAAGAGATTAGGTATAGATCCACCAAAAGGAGTTTTACTCCGTGGCCCGCCAGGCTGTGGTAAAACCTTACTCGTAAGAGCTGTTGCAAATGAATCAGAAGCTCATTTTATTCCCATTAATGGGCCCGAAATTATGAGTAAATTTTATGGTGAGTCTGAAAAACGATTGAGAAGTATATTTGATGAGGCTGAAAAAAATGCGCCTAGTATAATTTTTGTTGACGAACTTGATGCTATAGCCCCTAAGCGTGAAGAAGTGACAGGAGAAGTCGAGAGACGAGTCGTCGCTCAGTTGTTGGCGCTAATGGACGGGCTACGTACCAGAGGTAAAGTTGTCGTTATTGGAGCTACAAATAGACCAAATGCTCTTGACCCAGCTTTAAGACGGCCCGGACGGTTTGATAGAGAAATAGAAATTGGAGTTCCAGACAGAAATGGTAGGTTAGAAATATTACAAATTCATACTAGAGGTATGCCTTTAAAAGAAGATGTCGATTTAAACGAAATGGCTGACCTGACTCATGGTTTTGTTGGCGCAGATTTAATGTCATTATGTAGAGAAGCAGCTATGAAAGCGCTCCGACGGTTTTTACCTGAAATAGACCTTGATGAGGAGGAAATACCTCCAGATATTTTAGAAAAAATTTTTGTAAATATGGAAGATTTTAGAAGTGCTCTAAAAGAAATTGCACCATCCGCAATTCGAGAAGTTTTAATTGAAGTCCCAAATGTTCATTGGAGAGATATAGGAGGACTTGAAGAGGTTAAACAAGAATTAATCGAAGCAGTCCAATGGCCCTTACAACAACCTGAAGTATTTGGGAGAATGGGTATTAAACCGCCTCGCGGAATACTTCTATTTGGCCCACCAGGGTGTGGAAAAACGTTACTTGCCCGCGCAATAGCAAGCGAAAGTGAAGCTAATTTTATTAGTGTTAAAGGCCCAGAAGTATTAAGTAAATGGGTAGGAGAGTCAGAAAAAGCTATTCGAGAAATTTTTAGAAAAGCTAGAATGGCATCACCTGCAATAATATTTTTTGATGAAATTGATGCAATTACGCCTAAACGCGGAATGATGTTTGGAGATTCAAATGTCACGACCAGAGTAATTTCTCAACTTTTAACTGAATTAGATGGATTAGAAACTTTATCAAGAGATGTAGTTATTGTTGCAGCAACTAATAGATTGGACATTATAGATCCAGCATTAATTAGACCTGGAAGAATTGATAGATTAATTAAAGTCGATGCACCTGATGAAAAAGCAAGATTAGAAATACTAAAAATATATACAAAAGAAATGCCACTTGATGACGATGTAAATCTTGAAGATTTAGCCCATGAAATGGAAGGGTTTGCAGGAAGTGATATCGAAGGTTGCTGTGATGAGGCTGGGCTAATTGCATTAAGAGAGGACATAAAAGCTAAAAAAGTTTCATTAAAACATTTTAAAAAGGCAATGAAAAAAATACACCCGACTATTACTCCAGAAATGAAGAGGTTTTATGACAATATGGAAAGTCAGTTTAGACAGATAGTCGGACCTCAAAAACACATGCCATATACATAATTTATTCAAATATAAACATTAAAAGGAGGCCCAATTATGAATAATGGATTATGGAACCCAACACCAATCAAAGATTCGATAATTTTTGCTTTATTAAAAAATAAAGGAGTTATAACAGACCAAGAATTATTGAATTTACTAAAAAATGAATATAAATTTATGACAATGAAAGATCTACAACAAATTCTTTTTAAATTAGAAATTTTAGGAATAATTTATGTAAGTAGAATTGTAAAAAATAAAAACAGAATTGAATTAACTGAAAAATATAAACGAGAATTATTAGTATAACAAATCTTAAAGATTAAAATATTTATACAATTGTGTATACTAATTTTTTTCAGATATCTTTTAAAATAAATTTAATTAGATCATTAAAACCTAGGTCAGAATTTTTTTTATTCCACATTTCTATTTTCTTTTTATTTATTTCCATTTCATACCATGCTTGCCGAATTTGGTCTTTTAAGTCCTCAATATTTTTTGGGTACCATTCTCCAGGGCAAATATTTTCAAGTCTTATTAATTGACCCTTATCATTCAATGTAAATGGATATGTTCGACAGACCATTGGTTTATAGAGGTGAATTCCACATAAACCCAGCTCTTTTAAATAAAAAATACAAGACCCATCTGGTCTTTGCCGTAAGCCCAATACAATATCTTCAGATGCCAAGGTAATTTTAGGGAATAACTTTAAAATTTCTTCGTTTACATAATATAATGTTAAAAATTGTGTGGGTTTTAAGGGTGTATTTTCCAATATTCTTTTAATATCTTCAGTAGTGATTAATACGGTGTATTTTGTACAACAATATCCATTGCAGTGGTTAAAACAATATTCACCATCATTTGCCATAAGAGATCAACAAATTAATTCTGGGTCAAAATTTTGGGCTTTTTTTCTTTTTTACCTTCCATATAATATCTAACAGGGGCTTTACCTAAAATTTCATTTAAATTATTTAATTTCGCCTGGAATTTTTCCCAGATTTCTGGTGCTACTTGAGGTATTTTTTCAATCTTTTTTGTGGTCTTTTTAACCTCTTCTTTTTGTTCAATAGGGATTGACTTTAATTCCATCTCAACTTTTTTTGATTCTTCGATTATTTTTAATGCTTTAAGCCAAGAATTAGCCCAAGGTGTATTCTGATTAAATTCTTTGTATTTTACAACATTTCTGTCCACGATTATACAATTTTCAGGGCATGCCAATTCACATGAACCACAATAAATACAGAATTTTTCATCTACCGCTATCTTTTCGGATTTTTCTTGAGGTATATACCAAGATTTTGTTGGGCAAATTTTGATACATGCCTGACAACCTAATGGGTCACAAAATTCTAGTCGCTGTAAAGTAATTTCTCCCTCAAATTCTTTTTCGACTTTTATTGCATCTACAAAACAGACATTTCCACACCAATTACAATAAATACATTTTTCTTCATCGACTATAATTTTACCTTCAACTGAAATATCTTTTATTTCTCGTTCAACTTGTGTATTGCAATTTACTTTTATTGCATCTACCGGACAAATTTTTTCACATAATCCGCAATAGTCGCATTCACTTAAATAAATTTCAATTCGTTTTCCAGCGTAGATATTTAATGGTGATTGGTTTCCAGGAACAATTTCTAAAGCATCACATAATTTATCACACAATTTGCAATATGTACATTTTTCATAGTCAATTTTAATATCCCCTTCTATTTTCAAATCTTTAAAAGATACACCTTCTGGATATATTACAAGTTCATCTTTTTTCTTTACAGTAATTTGCGCTTCGATTGCCTCTCGTGGACAAGTTTCTTCGCATAAAAAACATTTAACACATTTATCTTCATCAAGAAAGTGAGACCTCGCAAATTTTGGGTAATCGTCACTGTCTTTAATATTTAATTCGTCAAAAGAAAATTCTATTGCATTTAATGGGCAGAGAGTACAAATTCCACAATATTCACATTTATTTTGGTCAATTAGAATATAAGGAGCATCAATTTCACCAGTCGCTATTTCAGTTATAGGCCCTAATTCAATTGCTTCAACAGGACATATATCCACACAAATTCCGCATCCAGTACATAAATTTGGTATATATTTTAATGTTTTTTCAAGTCCTTCAGTTTTATATTTATAGATGAATTCCATTTTATCTGTAACTTCCATACTTTTGGAAATTGTTTCTTCAGTTATTTCTGGTTCAGCCATTTTTAATACCTCATTTTATAATTTCAGTGCCTATCGGCCCTAAATCTTTTATTTCATTAATAAAATTCTCTACTATCTCCTTAATTTTTATTCCTTCACTTGCGCTGGCACTGTCGATCTTTAGTCTTTTATTATTAATACCAAATTGGTTCAACATTTCTTTCATAATTTTTATTCGATGTAATGCTTTTGTAAATCCAGTACGATAATGACAATCATTTTCATAACAACCAACGACCAAAACACCGTCTGCACCATTCTGAAATGCTTCAATTATATATTTAGGACTTACCATACTGGCGCACATCACGCGAACAATTCTAAGGTTTGGTGGATATTCTACTCTCATAACCCCTGCTAAATCGGCTGCATTATAGGCACACCAGTTGCAGAAAAAACCTACAATATAGGGATAATCACTCTTTTTTAATGCAGAAATTTGGGATATTATTTGTTCATTAGTAAAATTGGGGATGTTTAATGCACCAGTTGGACATGCAGCTGCACATGCACCACAACCAAGGCAATTGGCTTCATTAATAACAATTTTCTTATCTATTTCCCGAATAGCTTTAGAATCACAGACTTTCATGCATAATTTACAATTAATACATTTTTCATAGTCAATTTTAGAGGCAATTGGATCGATCATTATTTCTCCTTTTTGAATAATGGACGCAGATTCAACCGCCGCTGCTTTTGCATGAATAACAGTTTCATGAATATTTTTAGGTCCATGTGCACATCCTGCTAAATATACACCTTGAAGAGTCGACTCTTCCGGCCTTAGTTTTGGGTGTCTTGCTTGAAAAAAACCATCTGATGATTTTGAAATATTTAGTATGTTAGTCAATTTATCAATATCTTTTGGAGGGTCTATTCCAATAGCTAGGACGACCAAGTCAAATTCAAGCTCAACTAAAGAGCATAAATTTGTGTCTTCTGCTCTAAGGATTAAATTTTGAGTGGTTGGGTCTTCGTAAATTTCAGCAACTCTACCTCTTATATAATTTATATTATATTTGACTTGTGAATTTTCGTAAAATTCTTCAAAACCTTTTCCATATGTCCGGATATCAATATAAAAAACAGATATATTTGCATCAGGAATTCTTGTTTTTATTTGAATAGATTCTTTAATAGTAGACATACAACACACGCCAGAACAATGTAATCTTCCAATTTGTTCATTTCTGCTTCCTACACACTGTATAAATGCAACTCTCTTAATAGGTTTCCCATCCGAAGGCCTCAATAATTTACCTTTAGTTGGGCCAAAAGGTGATAGGATTCGCTCTAATTCAATAGAAGTGATAACATTTTTGTACCTTGAATATCCATATTCTTCGAGTGGAGTTGGGTCGTATGGCTCAAACCCAATGGCAGCAATAATTACTCCCACTTTTATTTTAATTTGCTCGGGTTCTTGATAAAAATTAATAGCTTCTCTTTTACAAAATGTCTGACAGCTCCTACAACCAATACAATAATTGTTATCAATAGCTGCCATTAATGGTACTGCTTGCGGAAATGAAATATAAATAGCCTTGTTTGTACCAAATCTATTAAAGACATTAGGAATTTCTATAGGACAATTAGAACTACAGTCTTCTATACAACCAGATATACATTTGGTCGGGTCGATAAATCTAGGCTTTTTTTCAACAGTAACTTCAAAATTACCCACTTGACCTTTTACCTCGACAACTTCAGAATAATCGAGGACTTCAATTCTTGGGTTTGTAGAGACTTCACTCATAAGGGGAGCTAATATACAAATGGCGCAGTCCATTGTTGGGAAAGTTTTATCATATTCTGCCATATGTCCGCCGATACTTGGACTCTTCTCAACTAAATATACTTTAATTCCCAAATTTGCTAATTTTAAGGATGCAGTTATCCCAGCTATTCCTCCACCAATTACAAGAGCTTGGTTCTCTGTTTGTATTTTGATTCTTTTTAATGGCTCTAATTTTTTAACTTTTTCAACAGCCATTTTAATAATATCAATTGCTTTAATTGTAGCAGCTTCAGGATGACTATGATGTACCCACGAATCTTGTTCGCGGATATTCGCTATTTCTAGGAGAAACCGATTAATTCCAATTTCATTTAATAAGTCTTGAAATAAATTACCATGCATTTTAGGAGAACATGCAGCTATTACAATACGGTCTAATTGATGCTGTTTAATTTTCTCTTTTAAATCTAAAAGACCTGTTTTTGAACAAATATAGGGATTATCAAAAATAACAATATCGGGATAACCCATTAATTCTTCTTTAACTCTATCTATATCAACTACTCCAGCGATATTAGTACCGCAATGACAAATAAAAACACCGATTTTCATTTGATAGGCACCAATTTTAATAATGAGCTATATCTAAAAAATTTTTGTGGAAATTATTTCAGATTTGGTTTTTAATATATCAAAATCTTTTTTTATTTATTTAATTTCATTTTTTGTAAATTATAGTAATTATCATCTAAAATAATAACAAAAAATTTTTATAATGTAAAAACTTAAAAACTTTTAGTAATATAAATGAATTAGACTAATGTTTTAACATTTTAATTGAAAATTAGAAAAAGGGCCGGTAGATCAGTTGGTAGATCGTCAGACTTGCAATCTGGAGGCCCCGGGTTCGAAATTTAGTCCTCTAAAAAAATGAAATTCGTTTGGATTTCTTTGTGGACTTAGACGAAATTCCCGGCCGGTCCATATTATCTTATTCTTTTCCATTTATTTCCTTTATTATTATAATAATTAAAATATTTTCTTAACAATATCTTTAAAATCCAGTTTATAAGTAAGTATTAGTTTAAAATGTGATTAATTTCCATAATAATTCTTTAATTTATTTATTATTATAAAAATACTTTACTATTAGATATACAAGATAAATGATATATTCCAGCAATATGTTTTTTACTTGAAAAAATTTATCAAATTATGAGATTAACATTAAATCTCTAATATTAAAAATAAAAATTAAATTTTAGAGTAAAATACCCTTTTTTAAAAAATGGTTTCAAAACCAGAAAATTAATTAATAATAAGATCGGTTTTGAATATAATTATTTTTTCGATAGATTATTATGGAAATAAATAGTTTAATATTGATAGGAATAGCCATTCCAATTGGAATATTAATAGGAATATCCACTGGAGTAGTCGGTCAGACAGCAAATGCGATAATTGTACCTTTATTATTTATCATGTTTGGAGTAAATCTTTTAATTGCAATTGGTTCCTCTTTATTAATTGATTTTATCGATACAATGATTTTGTCAATTATTTATGGAAAACGAAAAATTATAGAATATAAATTGTCAATTGTTTTGGGTATAACAGGAGGATTAGCTTCATACTTGGGGTCATTTATCACATTTAATTATTTAGTCACACTTGGGGGGACAATGAAAATTATATATATATTAATTTTAATAGGAATTGCAATCTTTTTTATTAATAAAGGATTTAAAACGAAGAAAGATTTAAAGGAAGACATCTACATTAATCAATTTAAATCATTATCAGAGTTCTTTTCTTCTGGAAAATTAAAGATTGCGATTATTTTTGGTCTGTCTATAATATATGGATTTCTCGCAGGGTTGCTTGGTGTAGGTGGTGGAATGGTCATTACAACTGGATTAATAATTATATATCAAATGAAGACAAGAAGAGCTACTGGGACTGGGGTTTTTTATATGTTTATCGTTTCTTTAATGGCAAATATCCCATATATTTCCTATTCACCTGTAGATGTAGTTTATTTTGGCATTTTTATATTTGGGATTGCGGCTATTTGTGGAACATTAATTAGCTCTTTTATTGTTCATAAAGTGTCTGAACGAATATTGAATTTATTAGTAGGGATTATTCTGATTGTTTTTACACTTGTATTAATTGTGCAACAAATTCTAATCTATTAAACACAAAAAAGGTTAAAGATTAAAGATTAAAAATTTAACTCGAATTTTAAACCAATAGAATGTCGGATTGGTATAGTATCAGAATAAATTGGTAAAGTGGACGCTTATTTATAAAGTTGGAATTCCTATCTATTATTTTCAAATAAATTTTATTTTATTGTTTGATAAATTATATTAAAAAAGTTCAATAAGCATTAATTCTTTCAAATTTAATTAAAAAAGTAATTAAATATATTTTGATAAGTTTAATTCTTCGATTTTTTCTTTCCTAGGAATACCTCTTTTAATATCCCATCCTCTTTCATCATAATAATCATCAATTAGTTTTTCTGCAATTTCTGGAGTAATCTCAATTCCTGCATAGAAATCCATTAATTTTAATTCTGCGTTACCCATTAAAAGTGGTTTAAACCATGCTGGAGGAAATTTATCTTGAGACCGATCAAAACCTACTTTGACATTTAATAATTTCATAAGATTCCAAGTTCTTTCAGCGGATTTTCTTAGGTCCTCTTCATTTTTTTCTAAGCCAGTTACTGTTTGATAAAATTCAGTCGCTAATTTTAAACTGTAAAAGCGGTTAATTTGAGCCCTAGCGCATATACCAAGAGAAGTCAAGACTGTATACCAATCTTCGGAATACCGGGTCAGTCTACCAATATTAATTCCCATATTTGGGAGTGGAGGAGAAAAAAGTCTCGACATTGCATTTTCAGGTATGCCCATACGATAAAAATGCGTTTTAAAAGATTCTAAAGGTCTTCCTGGAGAAAAGTAAGTAGGAGAACCACCACTTGCGACATGAGCTCCTTTTGGGTTCACTACTTGCTCAAATTCCATTGTCCCAAGGCGCATTATCCTAGGATCAAAAACTTGTTCGACTCCTTTTACTATTAACATGTCTTTCTCATAATCATTATAAACCTCAGATAATTTTTTCCAACCATCTGCCAAGATTTTACCAAACCCTTCTCTTTTTATAACCATTTTACAAACTTTCATAAGAGTTTCGAAATCTTTTTTCCATTGAATTCCTGTTTCTTTTTCTGAAATAACGCCTTTTCTATATAAATCAGTACAAAATTCCAGATATTGAGTCATTGTTAATGCATCGAGGCCAGTCCTATCAATAACATCAAATGCCTTTACAGCTTCTTCATAAGAAGATATGTCTTCTAGGAAAAACAATAAAAAATCGTTTAAGGCTGATGATGTATAATTTATTAATCCTTTAAATTTACCTTCTTTTATTTCCAAAACATCTTTGTCACCAATTGGACAAGATGGACAAGCTATTCTCCGTTTTTTTAATTTTTTTAAATAAGTTCTATTTGAACTTTGCTTTATTTTCTGTTTCCAGCCTACAGCAGCAAAAAGCATTCCTAATGGTGCAGTTTTTAGTTGTCCTAATTTTTGCCACTCCTTTAAATGCGAATAATTTTTGATCCGGTTTATTAACTTATTATATAATTCCCAAAATTGTTTTGGCTTGGCAATTTTAACCCCAGATTTCCCTTTTGCGACAATTGCTTTTAATTTTTTTGAGCCCATAATAGCACCTAATCCGGCCCGCCCAAATGTAGAAACTTTATCAATTGAAGCCATTGCAAATTTTACTAAGTTTTCACCGGCAGTTCCATTAGTAATTACGCTACAATCTCCATTTTTTGATTTTAAATAGTCTGTTGTTTCAACAATGTCCTTACCTTGTAATTTAGATGCATCATGTAATTTGATTTTTTTATCAGAAATTTCAATATATATAAGGTTCTCGGAACCCCCTGTAATTATTATATGGTCATAGCCAGCTAATTTTAAATTCATCCCAAAAGCAGAACTTCCACAAACAGATGTAATAGCATTTGATGCAGGAAATTTTGTAGTACCTACTGTCCTTGATGCGCCCGGTACTATGGTACCTACTAATGGGCCTGTACCAATTATTATAACATTATCAAGAGAAAGTGGGTCTATGTTTGGATTTAAATTATCTGCTAATAGTTTCGTATTTATCCCAATACCACCAATATATTCGTTAACATCATTTTCGTCTAAAGATATTATTTGAAACTCATTATCTGTCAAGTCTATTTTAAGTATTTTGCCAGTATATCCAAAGAATTTCATTGATTGTCCACCTCAACTAATTCAAATACATCATATAAACAATAGTCAATACAAATTCCACATTTTTTACAATCCTTGTGAAACGAAATTTTAGGAAATAATCCAGTACTATCGATTAATATATATGCTTTAGAAGGATTGAATTCTTGAAAATGTAAAAAAGAACATCTTAATTGGCATGTCCTACAATTTGTACAGTTATTTTCATGAATAATTAACAATTTATTATCAATATTCAAAGTTATTCACTTTATAATATTTATTTTCTAGATTTTTTGACTGATTTCACAATGTTCCGCTTAAATTTGTTAAAGAGATTATTATTTAGCAATTTTTAATTTGTAT
>Ga0190360_1000130_pt1 | contig 41405 bp, 40 predicted proteins | sample 48721834_MG_FD_161271 | JGI IMG/M metagenome (GOLD analysis project Ga0190360, IMG submission 161271) | Hydrothermal vent microbial mat bacterial communities from Southern Trench, Guaymas Basin, Mexico - 4872-18-3-4_MG | ecosystem: Environmental > Aquatic > Marine > Hydrothermal vents >...
CCGATGGGACCCAGGCAAGGATCAACTCGGCCTCCTGGGCCAGAACATCGAGTTTGACGTTGCGCTAACCACGACCACCAGGGAGGGCAGCGAGGGCGGGGCGGGCGTTTTCGTGTCTAGCATCATGGCCGGGATGAAGGGCTACGAGGGCGCTGAGAACGTCCAGGCCAGCCGGGTGAAGTTCAAGGTTCCAACATTCCTACCTCAGCAGAAAAGCCGCTAGATAAGGCCACCCCCACGACCCGAGGGGGGCGGGCCATGGGGGTGACGAGCCTATTATACACGGCCACCTGACTGATGGTCAGGTGGTGATGCCCATTTGAGCACCGGGACGTACCAAGACCGAGGGGGTGGGGGTGAATTTGACTTCTGTCTGCATGCGTGCTAGTCTGCGCATGGCAATACCCCCTGATCCCCCCTGGACGTGGTCCTTCTAGGCACACCCCGACCTCTGTGGCATCTACAGCGCCCCCGGAGGGACTCGAACCCCCAGCCTACTGATTCGAAGTCAGGCGCTCTATCCATTGAGCTACGGGGGCTGTTGACAGTATGATTATAGCCGTGTTGATGGCTCTATGGTAGGGTCCCATCCCCGAGCACTGGCATCAAGGAGCATGTCCTGTGGAAAGCTTCCAGATACGCACACGCAAGAATGTTGAGTTGATCGAGATCACGGCCGAAGTGCAGCAATACCTGCGGCGCAGCGGCGTGCAGAATGGGGTGATCGTCCTGTATGTTCCCCACACAACGGCCGCCATCACCGTCAATGAGAACGCCGACCCGACCGTGATCCACGATATCGAAGAGGACCTCAAGCGTTTGGTCCCTCGAAGGCAGCCCTATTACCGCCACCGCGAGGGCAACAGCGCCAGCCATTTTATGGCCAGCCTTCTTGGCCCGAGTGTCAGCATCCCATTCGAGGATGGGCGCCTGGCGCTGGGGACCTGGCAGGGAATCTTCTTCTGTGAGTTCGATGGGCCGCGCACCCGAAGGGTGCAAGTCGAATTCCTTCCTGCTGCGAGTCAGCGCCTTTGATCTCACCACGAGGGGCGCGAGATGGGTAAATCGGTGAGTAGTGATCAAGCCCTTCGATGAATGGCTCTGGGCGAGTGGGAATCCATCAAGCACTCCGCGGTCTCCCTTTGCATTCCGGAAAAGCGGCTCAAGCCGGAGACGACCATGGCGAGGGATCGCATGCATGGTCTACTTCGACAGGATCCACAGTGGCGGGTGATCCGCGCCTGGCACAAGGAGAGCCTGGGCCGGGCTCGGATCTTTGGGAAGCGAGGGAAGGAATCACAACACCGAACCCTGACGATATGCACTTGGAATCAGCGGCCATGTCACTATACTGAAGGCAGCCTTCACGCTCGCTCATGTGGGTCGGCCGAAGGGATCTCCTTGGACGGCTGTCGCCCAAGAGCTGTACGAGCCACGATGATGCCCACGAGCCCTGCGTTTAATGGCCGTCGGCAACTTGGACCGATATGAGGGGTTGATGCGCCGGGTAACACGCCTCCTGGGGGGACGGCTCCGAAATACGCTGATCCTCGCATTTCTGCTTGTGGCCGCACTGACGGTTGCGATCAACGCCCTGGTCACATCCCGTGTGATCTCCAGCTACCTTGAATCCGCTCAGGCGGAGCGCGTGGCCAGGGATATGGATCTGGCGAGAGCCTTCTTTCAATTGAAGCTGGATGAAGTCGAAGCCATCAGCCATCGACTCGCACTTGACCCCTGGGTGCAGCAATCCTTCCCGTCGGCTGCCAGAGGCGATGATAGGGCCCTTCAAATCATCGACCAGGAAATTGACAATAAGATCACAGTATTGGCCCTGGGTGGCACTCACTGGATCGCAGTTCTGGACCGAGATGGTCGAATTATCACGGCCAGGGTGCTTCTGGCTTCCGAGAAGGCACCTCAAGCCGTATATCAGGGTAACTGGCGCGGTCTTCCCATTGTCGAGCATGTTCTTGCCCATGGCGTTTCGCTGGTTGGCACAGAAATCGTGCCAGCCGAATACCTTGAGCAAATCGGCCTTAAGGAGGCTGCGAGAATCCCGGTAAAGGATACGCCTCGCGCGGCCGAGAAGCCCTACGATCCGCGAGAGGGCAGCGCCGGTCTCGCCATGGTGGGAGCTTCGCCGCTCATGGATGAGGATGGCAAATTCCTGGGTGTGGTTATTGCGGGACATCTACTGAATAATGATTTCACACTCGTGGATCGGATCCGGGCGGTTGCGGCAGTCGATACCGTCACGATCTTCTTTGGAGATTTGCGTGTCTCAACCAACGTGAGGACGGCCGAGAACGAGCGGGCTGTGGGAACCCTTGTCTCCAAAGATGTCTTCGATACTGTCCTGCTCCGCGGCCAATCCTATGTGGGCCGGGCATTCGTCGTCGATCAAATGTACATCACGCAATACGAACCTGTGAGGGATCATAGCGGAGAGATCGTGGGCATCCTCTATGTAGGAGCCCGGCTGTCCACGTTTGAGGCCCTACAGCATACTTTCCGCTCCCGCATGATCGTCATTGCCCTGATTTGCACCGCGCTTGCTGCGATCCTGTCGGTCCCGATTTCCAACGCCATCGTCCGGCCAATCGTCTCCCTCGCCAAAGCGACTTCGAGGCTTGCACAAGGGGATATGAATATCCGCGTGGAGGTTCGCGGTTCGGGCGAGCTGGCAGTTCTTTCCGAAGCCTTCAATCGGATGGTCACAACGCTACAGGAAACGCAGCAGGAGCTGCTTCGCAAAGAAAAGCTGGCCTCCATGGGGCAATTGGCCGCAGGAATCGCGCACGAGATCAACAATCCGCTTGGGACCATTCAGCTTTTCGCGGACGCCATGTATAAGGAAGCCTCCGAGGAGGATCCACATCGGAAAGATCTGACGATGATCATACGGGAGGCAAGGCGCTGCAAGAAGATTGTTGCCGATCTGCTTAATTTTGCGCGCCAGCAAGAGATTTCGGCGCAGGAGATCGACCTGCACGCCATCATGGACCGTGTGCTGGAGAGCATGAAGATGCTTCCAGATCTGGAGACCATCAAGGTGGCACGCAACTACGACGCCAGTCTGCCGAAGATCCAGGCCGATGAGAATCAGATGCACCAGCTCTTGTCAAACCTCATCAAGAATGCGATTGATGCGATGCCTGATGGCGGCGTCCTAACGCTCAGCACGCGAGCGCTTGATCATGATTGGGTGGAATTCACCGTCGAGGATACGGGCGTTGGCATCCCCAAGGAGAACCTGGGCCATTTGTTCGAACCCTTCTTTACGACCAAGGGGCCAGGGAAAGGCACCGGGCTGGGATTGGCGATTTCATACGGAATTGTGAAGATTCACCGGGGCCAGATACGAGTTCAAAGCGAAGAGGGTAAAGGCACAGCATTTGTGATCACGCTACCAACGCGACTCTCCGAGGCGGCATCCAGGTCAGGCACCCAGGCGACTTTGCATGCCTAAGGATGAAAAGGAGACGGTCCATGGAGCAAGCTGCGCGGATTCTCGTCGTGGATGATGAAGACGGTATTCGTGCGGGATGCCGGCGAGTTCTTGAACCTGCAGGACATAGCATTGAGGAGGCTTCGACCTTGGCCGAAGGGCTGGAGAAAGCCGCGGCGGGAAGCTTCGATCTTGCCCTGCTGGATGTGATGATGCCTGATGGCAGCGGGCTTGATCTGATTGAGCCATTAAGGCAGAAGGATCCCGAGACGGTGATCATTGTGATCACGGGCTACGCTACGGTTGAGTTGGCTGTGCAGGCACTCAAGCGTGGTGCTTATGACTTCATATCCAAGCCTTTTGAGGCCGATCTTCTGCTACATGCAATCGATCAAGGGCTGGAACGCCGGAGGCTCTCTTTGGAGGCAAGGCGGTCGAAAGCCCTGGAAGAAAAGGCGACGAGATTGCAGCTGGAGAAGGAAGAGATGGAGCGCCTCGAACGCTTCAAATCTGCCTTCACGATGCAAGTGGCACATGAGCTGAGAGCGCCCATCACGGCGATGCAGAGTTTCTTGCTCGCGCTGCGCAAGCAAATCGTGAAGCCCGAACAGCAAGGGGAGATCCTGCAGCGAGCAATCGATCGTTCGCAGGAGTTGCTCGAGCTGGTGGATGACCTGCTACGGCTGGCAGAGGCGCGTGAAGCCCTTGAGCCCGAGCGGCTGCAGCTTATGAATCTTGCATCGCCTTTGGAGGAGGTCGCCGATCTCTATCAAATGCAGGCCGAGGAGCGGGGGTTGAGGTTCGAAGTAGAGATCAGTGCTCGCCCGATTATCCTGGCAAGGCCCGAGCAGATGCAACAGCTCTGGTCGAATTTGATTTCGAATGCCGTGAAGTACACCCCGCAGGGCGGATCGGTGCGAGTCTCGCTGGAAGAGAGAGATGGAGCTGCAATCGGCACCGTGCAGGACACCGGCATCGGGATCTCCGCAGAGCACAGGGATCGAATCTTCGAGGAGTTCTACCGGACACCGGAGGCAAAGGCGTTCGCTCGCCTGGGGACGGGTCTGGGCTTGACGCTTGTGAAGCGGATCCTCGACGCTCATCAGGGGACCATCGAGCTGGATTCGGCCCCCGGGCAGGGCTCTCGTTTCACTTTCCGGATTCCATTGGCGCCTCGATCGAATATGACCGACGCCCCTGCCAGCGGATAGCCGCAGAAGCGACTCTTGTGGGCCGCGTGGCCTTGCGATATCTCCTGCCAGCATTCGCAAACGCATAGATTCCCAGTTCTTTCTGGCGGAGGCCGTTCCAATGGCGGAACGGCGATTCACCGCTGGTTTCGTATGCCACAGCAGGGAAAGGGAAGGTGGGCTGGCTGTTACCAATTTGAAACCGTCGGGAGACCCATGCTGCGACCCTTTTTTGCTACCTTTTTTGTAGGGATGAAGAGTAGAAGCTGAGGTGAGAGGGCCCCTGTCCAGGAAAGGAGGATGACGATGGCAACGCCGATGAGCCTGATAAGAAAGCTACGAAGCCCTAATAATCGGCAAGTGCTCGAGGCGATCGAGGAATTGCGTGCCCGTGGGTGGCTGGAGGAAGGTGTGCTTATGGGGATTCCCCTGCTGCATGTCCACTTCGAGGGAGCCGATCTGTTCAATGCCAACCTTCGGGGAGTGGATTTCCACCAGGCACACCTGCAGGGGTGCAATCTCGCCAGAGCAGATCTCACGGGGGCTAAGCTTACTCGAGCGGACTTGCGGGGCGCGGATTTCAGCAAGGCCGTGCTCAAGGAAGCCGATCTCTACAAGGCCGATCTGCGCGAGGCGCGGAACCTCACGGATGAGCAGCTGGCGGAAACCAAGCGGCTTTGGGGAGCCACAATGCCTGATGGAAGCGTCTATGATGGACGCTATAACCTCAATGGCGATCTGCAATTCGCCCGCTGGGCCAGGGTGGATGTTAATGACCCCGAAGCCATGGCGTATTACCTGGGTGTATCGCTGGATGCTTACCTCAGAGGTCAGGAAGCTGCAAAGAGACTGAAGGCACAGGAAATGCAAGGGCACGAAGCCCCATAGGTTTCCTGGTTGATTCGCTTGAGCCTGAAGGAAGATGATGCATCATGCATTTCGCAAGTAAGACCGATCCGAATTGTACAGACGTCCGAGGAGTCAGAAAGGACAAGAGCCATGGCGAAGATATTGATCATTGATGATGACCCGGATATCGTGCTTGCCGCACGCATGGCGCTTGAAGGCGCAGGCCATGAGGTCATCGAGGCCGCAAATGGACGCGAGGGGCTTTCGAAGATCAAATCCGAGTGCCCAGACCTCATCATTCTAGACGTCATGATGGATACGGCCACGGAGGGATTCCAGTTGGCGCTGCAGTTGAGAAAGCCGGATCCCACATCTGATCTGGCTGAGTTCAGCAGGATCCCTATTCTGATGCTGACCGCGATCCATAGCACGACGCCATTGCGCTTCGAGGCGGACATTGATTACCTGCCTGTGGATCTCTTCGTTGACAAGCCCATCGACCCTGACGATCTCCTCTCCAAAGTGGAATGGGTTCTGGAACAATCGGATCAGGAAGCATAGCTTCCGCGGCTTGGCCACCGGCGAGAGGCTGAACATTTTCGTGCACGCGCAGACATCGTGTGGAGAAATGATCGAGAAGGCTGCGCGAATTTCGGAAGGAAAGGCTTGTGTGCCGGCGGCTGGTCGGTATGCTGCTAAACCAAACCGGCACCAGACCGATCTCGCGGAGATCATTCCGATCAGATGGCAGAGGAGCATGCCATCGTATCGATGATACTCCAACCAGAGGCCGGAAGACTATCGATAGGATGCTTGGCTCATGCTCAATGGCAGAGGGCAAATATTCGGCTCAAGAGAGCTTGCGCCTTTAAAGCACCATTGAGGAGGGGACCGACGTGAACAGATCTAGGGCTCTGGCAATCCTGGGCCTTATCGCCAGCCTGATGGGGTTCCAGTGCGCAGGCTGCATTCCTGCACGCCCCACAGGAGATTCGAATGAGTTGCGGGGAACCATCACGATCTCCGGCGCGTGGGCCCTCTATCCCATGGTTATTCGCTGGGCAGAGGAATTCCGTGGGCAGCATCCGGGAGTGGAATTCGACATCTCCGCCGGGGGAGCCGGGAAGGGGATGGCAGATGTCCTTGCTGGAGCAGTGGATATCGGAATGGTCTCCCGGGAGATATATCCCGAAGAAGTGGAGCAAGGCGCATATTGGGTGGGTGTGACGAGGGATGCGGTGGTTGCCACTCTGAATGCCCAGAACCCTTACCTTGAGGAACTGAGAGCGAAGGGGATTCCGCCGGCAACCCTGAGGGGTATTTGGACTGGCGTGGTAGCCACATGGGGCGATGTCCTCGGGGATGGCGCAATCCAGGACTCGATCCATGTGTATACGCGGTCGGATTCCTGCGGCGCGGCGGAGACATGGGCAGCCTTTCTCGGCGGATTGCATCAGGAAGATCTTCAGGGCATCGCAGTCTATGGCGATCCGGGATTGGCGGAAGCCGTGGCGCAGGATGCCTTGGGGATTGGCTTCAACAATCTTAATTTCGCCTATGGTTCTGAAACGGAACAACCCATTTCTGGGCTTGCGATCGCCCCCATCGATCTCAACGGCAATGGAACCTTGGATGAGAGCGAGTCCTTCTATGCCTCCCGCGGCGAGCTCTTGTCAGCCGTCGCGGAGGGCCAATATCCTGCGCCTCCAGCGCGTGCCTTGAACCTCGTCACGCTGGGAGAGCCGGGCGGCCTAGTCCGGGAATTCCTTGTTTGGGTGCTCACGGAGGGGCAGGCCTGGACGGAGGAATCGGGATATATCCGCCTTTCCTATGGTGAGGCCCAGCGGGAACTTGCCAAGCTGGAGTAAAGGCGGATTGAAGCTGTTCTCCAGGAAAGCTCAGGATCGGTTTGCATATATGCTCATGGGCATGCTTGCCTGGTGCGCGGTCATGCTGGTGCCAGGCATGCTGGTGGCCCTTTATTTGCGCGCCCGCCCGCTACTCGATGGAACTTCGCTCGGACAGCTCCTCCTGGCGCGTCAGTGGAGTCCCATGAAGGGGCAATTCGGTTTTTTCCCGTTTCTCATGGGCACGCTCTGGGTGACTTTTCTGGCCATGGCGCTTGCGATCCCGCCCTGCTTTCTATCGGCCATTTATCTTGCCGAGTATGCGCCGCGATGGTTACGGCAAGCGGCCAAGCCGATGGTGGATTTGCTGGCGGGGATCCCATCGGTTGTCTATGGGCTTTGGGGGATCCTGGCAGTCGTGCCCTTTCTCCGCGAGGTAATCATTGAAGGCCTGGCTGAACGCCTGGGGAGCATTTCATGGCTCCGGGCGGCCAATCCTACCGGCTACAGTGTAATGGCGGGAGGCATCGTCCTTGCGGTCATGGTTTCTCCCATCATCATCTCCACGGTTGAGGAGGTATTGCGGGCGGTTCCGCAGGGCCAGCGTGAGGCCGCGCTAGCGCTTGGAGCCACTCAGTGGCAGGTGGTGAAGAGCGTTGTCGTCCGGCGGGCGATGCCAGGCATTATTGCGGCCGTGATGCTTGGCTTCTCGCGCGCATTTGGCGAAACGATGGCTGTGATGATGGTGGTGGGAAATGTGGCTCAGATTCCCCGTTCTCCATTCGATGCAGCGTATCCTCTCTCCGCGCTGATCGCGAATAACTACGGTGAAATGATGTCCATTCCTCTCTATGATGCGGCCTTGATGACAGCGGCCTTGCTGCTTCTTCTAACGATTCTGGTTTTCACAATCCTGGCGCGTATCGTGCTTCTGCAAAGCCTGAAGGAGGTGATGTAGGTGAAGCCGGCCAGACGGCATCTTGAGGAGCGCTTCTTCGGCGTCCTGATGCGGGCTTCAGTCGCCCTTATTTTCGGCTCACTGGGCCTGATTCTGATCACCATCTTAATCCGGGGGCTGCCGGCCCTGAATTGGGCCATGATCACCCAGGCCCCGCAGGGAGGATACTATCTCGGGAAAGAGGGAGGCGTTCTGAATGCCATAATGGGGTCATTGGCGCTGGCTGGCGGGGCCACCCTGCTAAGCTTTCTTCTGGGCGCGGCCGTGGCCGTTTATCTGCACACATACGCGCGCGAGAGCCGCTGGCGCGATCTGGCGCGCCTTTCCATCGATATCCTTTGGGGCATTCCCTCGATTGTATATGGCGCGTTTGGCTTCTCGGTAATGCTCTTCCTTGGAATGCGCGCAAGTCTGCTGGGGGGTATCATGGCATTGGCGCTGCTGGAGCTGCCCATCATGATTCGCACGATGGACGAAGTGATGGGCCTGATCCCGGAGGGCTTGAAAGAGGCTTCCCTTGCCTTGGGCGCGACCCGCTTTCAGATGGCGCGAAGCGCAATCGTGCGTCAGGCCCTGCCCGGAATGATCACCGCTCTCCTTCTGGGGTTCGGCCGGGGGATCGGCGACGCTGCCTCTGTGCTGTTTACTGCTGGGTATACGGACCGTCTTCCCAGTTCGCTTTTCAGGCCTGTGGCCTCTCTGCCGCTCGCGGTGTTTTTTCAATTGGGAACGCCCGTCCCCGAAGTGCGACAACGGGCCTATGCCTCGGCGCTTATCCTGACCATAATTGTCCTGATAATCAGCCTGGCCACAAGGCTGCTCACGCGCCGTATGGCGGAACATGTCGTCCGGTGAGAGCGGAATGATGGATCCTGTTCTCAGCATTCGCAAGTTGAATGTGGCCTACAAGCATCGACAAGTTGTGCATGATGTTCATGTGGATTTGCCGCGCAATCAAGTTACGGCCATCATCGGCCCATCGGGCTGTGGCAAGACGACGCTGCTGCGCTCGCTTTGCCGTCTGGCCGAATTGGGCGATGGAGTGCGTGTGTGGGGCCAAGTGTTTTTCAATGGACAGGACATCTATGCCCCAAGTGTGGATGTGACCGAGATCCGTAGAAAGATCGGGCTACTTGCGCAGCGCCCCTTTCCCCTTCCCATGTCGATCTATGAGAATGTCGCCTATGGCCCTCGCCTTTATGGAGTGCGCGATCGAGAGAAGCTTGATGAAATCGTGGAGTGCCAGTTGCGTGCTGCAGGTCTATGGGAAGAAGTGCGGCACCGTCTGCAAGAACCTGCGCACGCACTGTCCGTGGGACAGCAGCAGCGTCTTTGCCTGGCTCGGGGGCTGGCTGTGGAGCCTGAAGTGCTGCTCTGCGATGAGATCTCTTCCGCCCTGGACCCGATCTCTGCCAGGCGGCTCGAGGACCGCCTGGTTGAGCTAAAAGATGGCTATAGTATAGTCCTCGTGACACACGTTCTGCGGCAGGCCCGCCATCTCGCGGAATATGTATTGTTCATGTATCTCGGCGAGATCGTTGAGCACGGACCGGCCGAGGAGATCTTCTGCAATCCCAAAGAGGAGAAAACGAGGGCCTACATAGCTGGAGAGTTCTACTAGTGCTCCATCAACCTGATCCTCATGGGCTCCCAAATAGGAATTGCAGCCTGAGCAAATCCATCCTTTCCTGTTGGTCGGAGTACTAGCCTCGGGAGGCAAAATGAGAGAGCTGTGGTCCCTCTTCATCACATTTCTCAAGGTCAATCTGCTGACCACATCAGGGTCCGCCTCGGTGGGATTGCTCTATGCCGAGGCAGTTGACAAGCTCATGACAAGGGAGGAGTTCATCGAAGCTGTCGGCTACTCAAGTGTCTTGCCCGGCTCGGATGCGTTGCAGTTGGCCATGTTTGTCGGTTATCGCGTGGCTGGCCCGGTTGGGGCGCTGGTGGCTTGTGCGGGCGCGATCCTACCCCCTACACTTATCATGTTGACGCTCGCCAGTATTCTTAATCGGCTGCGGGGAGAGGCCTGGATTGGAGGTTTCGTCAAGGGGTTGACACCTGCATTGGCCGCCCTCTTGCTGATCACCGCCTTCTCTCTTCTCGGCGAGGGCGGATGGAAGAGCTGGTTGTCGTTTCTCATTGGTGGTGCCAGTCTGCTGGGAATCGCATACTTCAAGATTCCCGCTGCGCTGGTTCTCTTGGCCGCGGGCCTGGTGGGCGCGGTGCTGCTTCGATAGGGACAATGCCATGCATTTGCTGCTCTGCAGCGATGGAACTCCTGCAAGTGAACCTGCGCTGCGTTTCGGCGCCGCGCTGGCCGAGTGGCTCCACGCACGCCTGACGCTACTCGAGGCAGGTGAAGCGGGGGAGGCGAGCCGAGGCCCCGTTCCTTCTGTTCTTCAAACAGGCCTAGCTAGCGGCCGCCACTGCCGAGTGATTCGACGAGGGATTCCCCGTGCAGCTATCATGAGCGAGGCCCAGGCAGGAGATTATGACCTAATCGTGTTCGGCTTGATCACGCGCGGCGGATGGCTGCGCCGTTCGCTTCGTGGCCCCTCGACGCGGCGTGTGCTGCAGGCGGTTGAACAGCCCGTTCTTGTGGTCCCATCGGATCGAAGTCGTTTGAATCGAATCCTGCTTTGTAGCGGGGACCTCTGGTTTCCGGAGCAGGCGCTGAGGCTGGCAGGCCAAATCGCGCTCGCTGTCGGGGCAGAAGTGACCGCTCTGCATGTTGTGCCAGAGACAATGCTTGGCTATCCCTTTCTGGAGGAGACGGAAGAAAGCTGGGGCGCTCTCATCGCGAGTGAGTTCCCGGGGGGCAGCATCCTCAAGGCAAGCCTCGACTACCTGAGGAGGCAAGGGGTCGAGAGCCGCGTCAGCCTTCGCCATGGCGATGTGTTTGCTCAGGTGATGGAAGAACTGCATCAAGGTGAGTACGATCTCGTCGCGCTCGGATCCACATATGCCTCTCAGGGGCTGTATCATCTCTTCGTCCGCAGCCTTACCGATCTGATCGTGGAACACGCGCACCGCCCGGTATTGGTTGCGCGCCATGCCGGGCATAGATTGCCATCGCCGAGAGCAAGCGAGTGAGCTGCTAGTAAGGGGAGGAAGGGCCGTCCCGCTTGGATAAGACGGCGAGCACAGCCTCGATGGCTTGAGGGATAGCTTGCTCCACCTCGGGAGAGAGATCCTCGCTGAAGCTTTGCACGTCGGCTGCTTCGATGCCGAGCAGCAGGATGTGGTCCTTGTCAGGAAGATGGGCGCCTGCCTGGCGGCCGAGCTCGAGAGCGGTGGGAAGATTCATATCATGTGCGGAGGCGCTGCGCTGCGTTGGGATATCGTCGACCGCCAGCCAGCGAAGCGTGCCCGGAGGGACCTCGCCCGTGCAGATCGCGTCGATGATCACGGCCTGGTCGTATCCCACCAGTCTCTCCATCAGGCGAAGACCTCCCCAATAGTCGACGTCCAGCTCGACGCCCTCATGGTCGGCGAGATGCGGCCGGAGCGCCTCGACCACTCGCAAGCCGATGCTGTCGTCCTTGAGGATAGGATTGCCAAGGCCAAGAACCAGGGTGCGCATAGCCGATATATGCAGCAGCCGTCGACCTGATGCGGGACGCGAGATAGGACCGACGGCTGCTGCGTGCATGGTTAGTCGAGGTTCTGCTGGAAGCGTTCGATCACCTCACCGTCCGGAGCCCTGAGTGTGACCTCCAGAGGCATTTGTCCAGGGAGGGTGTGGGTGGCGCAGGCCATGCAGGGGTCGTAGGCACGGTAGGCCATCTCAATCGTGTTGAGCAGGCCTTCCCTGATCTCCACGCCCTTCTTGATCAAGCCTTGCGCAGCCTTCTTCACCGACATATTGATGGCAGCGTTGTTGTTGGTTGTCCCTACGATAAGGTTCACCTTGGTGAGGATGCCGCGCTCGTCGGTCCAATAGTGATGGGTAAGTGTGCCGCGCGGCGCTTCCACGCATCCCACGCCCTCATCCGGCGTTTCGGTAGGGAGAACGCGGAATTCATCGCCCGTGATCTCGGGGTCGGTTGCCAGTTCCACCCATCGCTCGGCAGCGTAGAGCAGCTCGATCAGCCGGGCCCAGTGCGTGGCGAGCGTATGGTTGACGGGCTTGCCGCCCAGCGTGTCATACATGCGCTCGTACTCTTCCTGGGCGAGCGGGGTGGTCATGCCATCGGCGGCGTTCAGTCGCGAGAGCGGCGTGGCCTTATAAACCCCCGAGTCGACGCCATCCACGAAGCCTTTCCAGCCGATCTTCTTCAGATAGGGGAATTTCAGATAGGACCAGGGTTCAACGCGCTCAGCGATGTACTCCTGATAATCCTTGGGGTCGTAGAGGGCGTGCTCCTTACCGTCGGGTCCCACGATGCGGATCTTGCCGTCGTAAAAGTTGACGTGGTTGTTCTCGTCAACGGTCCCCATGTTATAGGTTGCGTGGACGAAGGCGTCGTTCTTGATCAGATCTACGTAGTCGGTGTTGCCAAGCACGATGTCGTTGAAGAGCTGGAGGGAGAACTTGGCGAACTCGATGGCCTCGCGGCCAAGCTTCTCGATTTCAACCCGTTGCTCCTCCGTAATGCCGCGGCTCACGCCACCCGGTAACCCCCAATTCGGATGAACCGGACGCCCGCCGATCATCTTGATCAGGTAGTGGCCGTCATGGCGCATCTTGAGCACCTTGCCGGCGATGTCCATGCCGACCTTTTTAATGATCCCCAGAATGTTGCGTTCGGCCACCGGCGCATCGGGCCCCATGATAAAGTCCGGTCCTGCCAGCGCGTAGAAGTGGGTTGTGTGGTCCGTGGCGAAGAAGATGCTGTAGAAAAGCTCCCGCAGCTTCTTGGCCGTCGGCGGTGGGTCGACGTGAAAGAGGGCGTCGAGGGCCTTGGTGGAGGCCATGTGATGGGCCTCCGGGCAGACTCCGCAGATGCGATTGGTGATGTTGGGCATGTCCTCCGCCGGCCGCCCGACGCAGAAGCGCTCGAAGCCGCGCAACTCGGGAACCTGCAGGTAGGCGTTGGCGACCTCGCCCTCTTCGGTAAGGAAGATGTCAATCTTGCCATGGCCCTCAAGGCGTGTGATGGGATCGATGGAGATTCGCTTCATGTTCTACACCTCCTCTCGGGCCTTCTCAGCCGGGGCTGCGGCGGCGCGTCCGTTGGAGGGGAGCGCCACGCGCCGGAGTTGGCTGTGCGCAAGGCTAAAGCGGTAGAAAGTACCGATGGGATCCGGGATGCCTTCCTCGATAATGCGCTGGATCTCCTCCGGGTCATCCGAGTCAATAACCGAAGCGAGGGCGGTCATCATCCGGGCACCGAAATCCTCCACGCCATCATTGGGGCCATGGCAGCCGATGCAAGGGGAGCCCACGGTGGGGCAGAGCGCACCGCAACCGGCGCGAGTGGCAATGCCGCAGCAGACGAGACCTTGCTCCAGCAGGCAGATGTCGGGATCCGGGATGATCTCCCATGTGCGCTTGAACTCGGTGATCTTCTTCTCGCTGCGCGTACGCGGGCACTCGTTACAGACGGTGGTCTCGGAGCCGATGACCGAGCCTGGTGGCGGAAGCTTTCTTTCTAGGATTGCGACCAGGGCGTCCCAGATTCGCTCGGGTTCGGGAGGGCAGCCGGGGAGATAGTAGTCCACCTCTACGGTCTGATCGAGGGTCTTAACTGTGTCGTAGAAGTAAGGCAGGTAGAGTGTACCCTCGGGCACCTCAGTTTCGGTTTGAGGCTCGATGCCCTCCGGATTGTCCGTGGAGGGTGTGTCGTGGTAGGCGATCTGGAAGATTTCCTCCCGAGTGGCGACATTGGCCAGGCCCGGGATGCAGCCCTCCTGGGCGCAGGAGCCAAAGGCTACCAACACCTTCGACTTCTGGCGCAAGAGCCGGGCCATATACTCCTGCTCGCTGGTGCGGATGGCACCGTTGAAGAGGCACAGATCGATGCTCTTATCGGGCATCTTCTCGATCGAGCGGACTTTGGCGTCGACCGCTACAGGCCAGAGCACTATGTCGAAGGCCTCGGCGACCTTGAGGATCTTGTCGTCGATGCCCAGAACGGCGATCTCGCAGCCGCCGCAGGAGGCGGCCCAGTAGAGGGCGAGCTTACCCTTTTCGCTCATGCTGGCACCTCCATGGCTTCCGCGTGTTCGTGGGCGAGTTTCTCAATGGCTTCCTCGACTTTGCCGTTTTCGGACCAAGCGGCGGGCCAATTTAGGGGTCCAAGCGCCCGAACCTGCTCGACCATCTCATTGATGGCATTAGCGAGGGCCGCTCCTTCTGCAGCCGAGGCCCATTGCAGGCGCACGCGCTCCTCTTCGATGCCCATCATGCGTAGCGTGTGCTTGAGCATGTAATAGCGGCGCATGGCCTTATAGTTCTGTTCAAGGTAGTGGCATTCGCCGGGATGGCAGCCGGCGATCATCACGCCATCGGCCCCCATAGAAAGTGCCTTGAGCACGAAAGTTGGATCCACCCGTCCGGAGCACATCACGCGGATGATGCGCACGTTGGGCTCGTATTTCATGCGGGCCGTGCCGGCCAGGTCGGCGGCGCGGTAGGAGCACCAGTTGCAAAGGAAGCCGATGATCCTGGGTTCGAAGGTTTCCTCACTCATATCCGTCCACCTCCACTAGGCAGGCACGGGTTCGGGAGCGCCGATATCGGCTTTGGCTCCGCTGGCGCTGGTGATGTCGAAGAGCAGGCCATGCAGCTCGGCCATGATCTGCTCGTTGCTAAAGTGGGCTCCTGTGATGGCCTGCGCCGGGCAGGCGGCCACGCAGGTGCCGCAGCCCTTGCAGAGCGCCTGATTGATAACGCTCACTCCCTTCTCCTCATCGTAGGTGATGGCATTGAAGGGGCACAGCGTATTGCAGATCCGGCAGCCGGAACAACGGTCCTCGAGGATGGTGGCAACCACCGGCTCAATTTCCACCACTCCCATGGTAACCATGCCCTGGATGCGTGCGGCGGCCGCGGCGCCTTGGGCGACCGAATCGGGGATATCCTTCGGGCCTTGGCAGGTGCCAGCGATGAAGATGCCATCGGTCATCGTGGCCACAGGATCCAGCTTGGGATGCCGTTCGGTGAACCAACCGTTCATGCTGCAGGAGATGCCGAATTGCAGGGCCACATCTCTGGCGTCGACCTGGGGCTCGAGGGCTGCCATGAGGATTACCATGTCGACCGGGATGCGGCGCTGCACCCCAAGCAGCGTGTCCTCAACCTGGACGATGAGCTTGCCCTCCTCGCCGGGCAACCGGGCGGCATCCGTCACTTCTGCGACCCGACCGCGTACGAAGTGCATGCCCTCTTCCAGCAGGCGATCATAGAACTCCTCATAGCCTTTGGCAATGGGGCGCATGTCGATGTAGAAGGAGTAAACCTCGGCCTGGGTCTTCTCCATCACCAGGTGGCCGAATTTCAGCGCGCTCATACAGCAGATGGCGGAGCAGTGGGAATTGAAGCGCTTATCGCGGCTGCCAACGCAGTGGAGGATCGCCACGCTCTTTGGCTCGGTAACGCCATCCCGGAGCACGATCTTCCCCTCTGTCGGGCCAGCGGCATTGCACAATCGCTCGAACTCGAGGCTGGTAAAGACGTTGGCCAGGCGCCCGTAGCCATACTGTGGGATCTTGCGGGGATCGAAGAGCTTGTAGCCCGTGGCGAGGATGATGTTGCCGACCTGAAGCTCAATGATCGAATCCTCCTGCTTGAAGTCGATGGCATTGGTTGGGCAGAACTTTTCGCAGGCCTTGCAGGTGCCGCGCTCGAAGTAGATGCAATTCTCGGTATCGATGACAGGGAACTTGGGCACGGCCTGCGGGAAGGGGCGGTAGATTGCCTTGCGGTAGCCCAGACCGGCTTCGAAGATATCGTCGACCACCTTCTTGGGGCATTTCTCGATGCAGATACCGCAGCCTGTGCACTCATCCTCGTTGACGTAGCGAGCCTTCTTGCGGATGCGGGCGGTGAAGTTGCCGACGTAACCGCTGACTTCTTCGACTTCACTATAGGAAAGCAGGTGAATGTTAGGATGCGCGCCCACTTCGGACATCTTCGGTGTGAGGATGCAGGCGGCGCAGTCGAGGGTCGGGAAGGTCTTATCGAATTGGGCCATATGCCCGCCGATCGAGGGCTCGCGTTCAACCAGGTAGACTTCATAGCCGCCATCTGCAAGCTCTAGGGAGGCCTGAATGCCGGCGATGCCGCCACCGACGACGAGCGTGGTGGGATTTACGGGCACCTTGGTGGGCTCCAATTCCTCATGCAGCTTAACCCGTTCGACTGCGCCTGCGATAAGCATCTTGGCCTTCTCGGTGGCCTTGGCCTTATCCGTTGAAACCCAGGAAATCTGCTCGCGCAGGCTGGCCATCTGGCACAGGTAGGGGTTCAGGCCGGCATTGGCACAGGCCCGCCGGAAAGTCTTCTCGTGTAAATGGGGCGAGCAGGCGCCGACGACCACGCGGGTCAGGCGTTTCTCCATGATATCGTCTTCGATCAATTCCTGCCCCAGTGAGGAGCACATGAACTTATAGTCGCGTGCCACCACGACCCCGTCCAATGTCTCTCCCGCCCAGCGGGCGACCTCCTCGACGTCGACCATGCCGGCGATGTTGCTGCCGCAGTGGCAGATGTAAACGCCAATTCTCTCGCTCATGCTATGCCTCCCCTTCCAGCTTGGGCATCGGCAGGGATTTGTCATCCCGCTTGGGCTTGCGGCGCTGTTCGGGCTTGGTTTCCACCGGCGCACCGATCTTTGCCAGCACCGGTGCTGCGGCGACAATCTCCTTCCCGATGCCGAGCTCCTTGGGGTCGATGCCCATCGCCAGGCCAATCATCTGCGTGAAATAGAGGATCGGCAGGTTGAAACGCGTTCCGAAATGGCGGTTGACGGCCGATTGATAGGCATCCAGGTTCAACTGGCACATCGGGCAAAGTGTCACGATGGCATCGGCACCGCAGCTGTCGGCGTTCTCGAGAATCTGCCGAATGAGTTCATAGGCAGTTTCGGCACTGATCTGTGTCATATGTCCGCCACAGCAATGGGCCTTCATGGGGAAATCCACGACGGTGGCGCCGAGAGCATCCAGGAGTCGATCTAGGTGGGTGGGATACTCGGGATCATCGAGCGGCTGGTCACCCTTGAATTCCGGCCGCACGATGAGGCAACCGTAGTAGGGGGCCAGCTTCAAGCCCTGCAGCGGCTTGACCGTCTTTTCGCGAAGTGTCTCGTAGCCGATGTCATGAACGATGATATCGATCAGGTGGCGGACCTGGAGCGATCCGGGCTGATACGAAAGACCGCCGGCTGCAAGCGCTTCATTGGTCCGGCGGTTGAGATCCTCATATCGCCCCATGTAGTTATCGACCTTCTTCAGATTCAAGTAGCAGGCGCTGCAGGGAGCCACCAACTGGTCAAGCCCGCCTTGATGGCTGGCAAGCGCCAGGTTGCGGCCCACCAAGGCGTAGGCGGCGCTTGCATTTAGGGCAAAGTACTCCATCGAGCCGCAGCAATTCCAATCCTCGATCTCCTCCAGATCGATTCCCAAGGGACCGGCGATAGCCTTGGTGGACACGTCGTAGGGCTTCGCCGTGCTGCCTAGCGAGCAGCCAGGGTAGTAGCCGTATTTCATCATGCCGCCTCCAATTGCTTCGCCTTGCTCAGGATGGCCCGAAGTTGATCGACCCCCTTGATCTTCTCAGGGCGGAGGGAAAGGCGGTTCTTCGCCAGCATCTCCAGAGCGAAGGATCCCAATCCCACCTTCTTGAGCGGCTGATGGGTCAGATGATAGCGTGTGGCCAGTCCTAGTTCGAAACTGCGCCCGTAAATCTCCACGTAGCCGATGAAACTCTCGGAGAAATCGGGCGCATCACTGCTATCGTAGAGCTTGGCCCTCACAGCCATCCGTTTTAGGGTGTACATGAGGTCGGTGATGGGGATCTCCTTGGGGCAGCGCACCATGCAGTAATAGCATGAGACGCAATACCAGGGGGTGTTGCTACGCAGCACCTCCTCCCGCATCCCGGCGTTGATCATGGCGAAGATCTCCCTGGGGGTATGGTCCATGTCCGGGCCGGAGGGGCAAGAGCCGCCACATGTACCGCATTGGAGGCAGGACATGAGTGCCTTACCGCCGGGGGTCGCCGCCATGACCTCGTGAAGGAAGGAGCCATTCGAGTCGGCTTGAATCATTCGGCACCTCGCGTTCTGGCGGATCGCAGCATCTAGAAAAGGATGCGCCTCGAAGAAGACGACATCCTTGCCCATGAGCGTGCGGGGAACGGGCTTATGAATTGTGAATGCCTACCATTTTGATTATGTGATTTTTAGCACAAATCGCGAAGTGACATAAGGCAACTCAGGACCTGACGAAGGTCAACACATAATTGATTGAATCCCATCGAATCCATCAATGGCCGCTTGAATGCGAAGGGATCTATGTGGCGGTGGGGAGATATGGAAGGCGATAGGCATGGGTCCCGCATAGCCGGATGGAGCCCTAGGGTGGTGCACAGGAGCCTTTTGCGCGATCCGGGGGCAAATGGCCGAGGTGCGCAGCCAGGCGCTGATGCGATTCAGGATATCGATACGTTGGACCTATCTCGGAAAGGACTGGCGATGGCCCATGAGGTCATTGGCATACATTTGCCCAATATGTGGCCTATATAGGAACGGGGCCAAAGCGCATTTGCCATCCATCTGCGAATATGAGCAGACCTGCCATCAGGGATGCTATTAGCCGCTAACGTGCCAGCTAATTGAAAGATGCATTGGCAGGGGTGGCGTGTGATGGGCGCTTCGTCCTGAGTACAGGGGTGCTATCGCATAGCATAGGATGTGTCGGCCAGATGCGCTGGGGTGAGGTCATTCCTCAACGCAAGGGGTATCTTGGATGGACTCTGGAGCGCAGAATAGGAGTTCGCGCAGCAGCGCTTGATAGACTGCCTCCATGGCGGCGTTGACTTCGCGGCTGAGGGGAGCGCAGAGGTCGGTGCCCTTGATCTGGATTCCGTATAGGACGATGGAGCGGAGATCAAGCTCGAGTGCCCGCGCGAGGGCGATTGCATCTTGAAGCCCATAGATGTGGCAGCTTGTGAAGTGTTCATCTTCTATCTGCCTCGGCGATAGATCTTCGATGGGGATCCGCACCCAGCATCCCGGAGGAGCTCCCATCTCCACGGCATCCAGGATGATTACACGATCGAATTCCTGAGCCATGAGGATGAGGTCCAAGCCGAGGAGGCCACCCTCCCGAAAGATGATCTCATCAGAGCTCAAGTGTTGCCGGAGGCGCTCGAGAAGGGCAGAGCCAATGCCATCATCGCCCCTCAGAGGGTTGCCAAGCGCCAGCACCATGGCTTTCCGGCGGCGGGATCGCATTGTGGGATTTGGCTGGGCTATGATCGCTGTCCCTTGCTTCTGGGATAGCGGAGGTCCACCAGATGTGTGGAGCATGAGATGCAGGGATCGTATGCCCGCACGAGCATCTCCAGATCCAGGCGCAGCTCTGCGGGCTTTCGCTCCAATCGCATAGGGACCAAGGAACGCATATCCGCTTCAATATTGGCGAGGTTCTGATTGGTGGGGATGATGCAATTGGCCCAGGTGATGATTCCATCCTCAATGCGGTAATGGTGGTAGAGTGTGCCGCGCGGTGCTTCGGATGCGCCCACGCCCTCTCCGGATGAGGTTGAAGACGCCACCGGGGGTTCGGCATGGATACCTTCCTGGAGGATCTCGTCCAGGAGCGCTTTGATCTTCTCCGTGCAGTGCGCAATTTCTACGATTTGGGCCACGGTATTCATATAGGGGTTGGTGCAAGGCGCTCGCAGGTTCAGGGCGCTGGCCGCTGACAGGGCCCGAGGATGTAGCTGGGCGTGATTCAGATTGAAACGGGCAAGCGCGCCGACCATGTAACTCTCTCGCCGGTGGCGGGTGTGCTTTGCGGTGGAGTGTGGCACCATGAATTCGTTTGTGATCTCGGGGTAGGACTCCGGAGACCAGCGCCCCCCATCCGAGCTGATGATTTCCCCACCCATGAATGCGTAGTCATCCTCTCGATGGAGCGCCAAGTATTCTGTCTCGCGCTCAAAGGCGGGAAGTCTGAGCGCCTGAAAGAGCTCGACCGTGTCATCGACATCCGTTGTCATTTGCTCAAAGCGCGCTCGGAGGGATTCCAGTTCATCCAGGCTCGGCAAGTGTGAGAACCCTCCCACCAGCATGCTGACGGGGTGAGTATGGCGGCCTCCGATTGCAGCACACAGATCGCCGGCCAACTTCTTCATGCGAAGAGCCCGCAGCACGACCTCGCGGTGGCTCCTGGCGAGCGGGATCACACTGGGCGCTCCCAGCAAGTCTGGCGCTACGAGCATATAGGCATGCAGAATATGGCTATCGAGTATTTCTGCGAGCAGATTGATCTTGCGCAGGCGCTTCGTCTGATTGCTGATCGTAACCGCCAGCGCCTTCTCGACGGCGAGCAGCGATGTGGTCGCGTGCGTGACTGCGCAGATGCCGCAGATGCGCGAGGCGATATGGGTGGCCTGGCTGTAGGGCCTGCCGCAAAGCAGGACCTCAAAGAATCGAGGCGCTTCCACAATCTCAAGGGAGCATCGGGCAAGATGGCCGCCCTCGTCGATCTCGACAACGATATTGCCATGTCCCTCGACGCGGGTCAGGTGGTGGACGTCAATGCGCATCTCAGGCCTCCGTGATGCTCGCGGGCGACGCTTGCATGTCGATCAGCGGGTGACTCAGGAATATATCGAGGAAACGGTGAATCTCGTCCTGGCTATACCTCATCTCGGAGAATATCTTCCGCAGGTAGGGCAGATTTGCATCCGGGATGAACCCGCGGCAGCCTTCGCAAGGCACACCGTGGCTTGGGCATAACGCCCCACAGCCCGCTCGCACGACCGGGCCAAGGCAGGGCTTTCCCCGCTCGAGAAGGCATGCGTTCTCCTTCAATCTGCACTCCACACAGAGCGGATAGTCTGGGATTTCAGGAGGCAATCCTTGCAGGAGCGAGGTTATGGCCCGCGCAAATTCCCCTCGGTCAATCGGGCAGCCCGGAATGAAGCCCTCGATGGGGATGAACTCTGAGATAGGGCGTGCGTGGTCTGCTTCGTAGTGCTCGGCAAGATCGCCGTAGACCTGTTTCCGGATGATCTCCAGAGAGGCTTGGTTGCGCAGGGCGTTGACGCCGCCTGTGCATGCGCACGCGCCTAGAGCAATCACAACCTTGGCCCTCTCGCGGATGGCAAGCAGGCGATCTTCATCGCTGGCTCGGGTGATGGAGCCCTCCACGAAGGCCAAGTCGAAATCATCGCTCATCGCACTGCTTGCCTCGCGAAAGGAAACGATATCCAGGATCTCAATCAATTCCGGATGGAGCTGCAGGGTGTCGATCACAGTCAATTGGCAGCCCTCGCAGCCCGCGAAATCAAAGAAGCCCACTCGAACCTTTTCTTTGCTCATCAGAGTGCCTCCTCGAGGGACTTGATTTGATCATAGGAGAAGACTGGCCCATCTATGCATGTGTAGATGTGATTCATTTGACAATGCCCACATTTGCCTGTGCCGCATTTCATGCGCCGTTCCAGGCTTAGCCAGATGTTCCCCTCTGGGAAGCCCTTGGCCTGAAGCTCCATAATCACGAAGTGATACATCACAGGCGGTCCACATACCATGGCGATGGCAGTCCGCGGAGATATCTGGATTTCCGGGAAGAGCGTGGTGATGACGCCGACATGCCCTTTCCAGTCTTCATCCGCTCGATCCACTGTGAGATGCAATTCAATGTCGTCGCGCACTCGCCACTGTTCTAGTTCTTCCTTGAAGAGCAACTCGCCGGGGTTGCGAGCCCCATAGAGGATGATGACGCGCTGAAACTGGCCTCGATGGTCCAGGACCTCGTTAATCGCTGAGCGAAGAGGAGCCAAGCCCAAGCCACCCGGCGCGAAGAGGAGATCTTTGCCTCGGAATTGCTCCAGCGGAAAACCCCTGCCGAAGGGGCCTCGCAGGCCAACGTAATCTCCCGGGCGAAGGCTATGCAGAGCGGAAGTCAACCTCCCTGTGCGGCGGATGCAGAGCTCCAGGCGACCGTTGCTGCGGCTGGGCGAAGATGAGATGCTGAACGGTGCTTCGCCGATCCCAGGAAGTGAGACCTCGACGAACTGCCCGGGTTTGTGCTGTAGGGAAATCCCCTGGGGCAGCTCCAGCGTGAAGAGCTTCTCCGTGGAGGTAAGTGGGAGAATGCTGGCGATTCTGGCCGGTGTGGGAAGGTAAAGCGATGGATGCCGGAGCGTTTCTTTGAGAGCCTGTGTCATAACGATTTCTCCTCAGGCTGGGAGGGGGTAGAGAGATGCATATGGAAGATCTGATTGAGTGCATCGGTGAGAGAGATGCCGGCTGGACAGGCCTGCGAGCACCGCCCGCATCCAACACATGCGAGCATACCGAAGACCTCGTGTGCATACCTGCCCTTATGCAGGAAGCGATGTCGAAGGCGGTCAGCCCGCGTCGGCCGAAAATTGTGGCCTCCGGCGACCAAGGCGAACTGCCCAAGCTGGCAGGAATCCCAAGTGCGCATGCGGAGGCCTTCTTGCAGGGAGAGGTCGATTTCATCGCGCACATCGAAGCAGTGGCAAGTTGGGCAGACGAGGTTGCAGGCGCCGCAGCCAAAGCATCTTTCCCCCAGGCCCTGCCATATCGGACTTTCGTAGCTCAATCTCAACAGATCAGGCAACTCCTTGACATCGAAGTTTAGGCGATAGGGAAAGCGTGCCCATTTGTGCGAAATGGCACTTTGGAGGCGAGCAAAGTCCGAGGCTTGTGCTTCACGGAGCTCGTCGCATTCCTTCACCAAGTCCGCCCCCTTTGGGGATCCCACTTCAACCAGGTAATCCTGCGCCAGGTCCGTGAGATGCAGGTCAAATTCCCGCGGCACGCTGAGAGTCCCCATGTCCTTGCAGAGGGCAAATTCAGAGCACGGGGAGAGGCATTCCAAAGACACGATTGTGGTTTGATCGCGCCTGAGGCGGTAATGCTGATCTACAGGGTCCTGCAAATAGACTCTGTCCAGAAACGCCATGGCATGGAGGTCACAGGTGTGCACCCCCATAAGAATGGAGGGTTTCTGCTCCAAATAGGGACTGAATTGAGGCGCCGCGCCGGGTTCTCCCTGAAATTCCCATAGAATCTCGTGCGGCGGAAGAAAAGCCTTCTTTGGGGGCAGGAGTGTGGTTCTATAGCCCAGGTCGAGCTCACTGGGATTCCGCACCTGCGCAAAGATATGCTGGCCGTTCTTCTCTACCGGACCGATAAGCTGATAACGGGCCTGCAAGCGTTCAATCCAGGCGTTGAATGAGGGCTTGGGCAGGACATAGGCTCTCATTGATCTGTTTCCTTCCTTTGCGAGTGTGCAATCTCCATCAAAGCAGCCTCCTGATCCCCTTGCTGCAGGATACCGAGGATGGTCTGCTCGATCCTGTGGGCGGCTTCTCGCACCGCTGGCGAAAGGGGTTCGCCTGCGCCCAGATTTGCTGCTTCTATGCCCAGGATATTCACTTCGCAGTGACCTTGTTTTGAGATGAATCGGCCGACTAAAGACAGTGGCAGTGTGTGCGTTGAAGCGCTGCAGCCGCCGGCGGCATCGATTGATAGCCATTGGATAGCTCCCGGCGGCTCGCCTGTGGAGGTGGCATCGATGAAGACCACATTCATGGGCTTATATCGAAGGATGACGCCGAATAGATTTTCAGGGGCGTAGGAAGCCTCAAGCAGGTGTATTCCGGCGTAACCTATAAGGCAGGGACGGAGATCATGAATAATGCTCGGCCCCACGGCGTCATCGCCATGACCTTCACGCCCGATCCCGACGAGCACCACGCTTCGTGGGCTGAAAGGGCTATCCGGGCGAAGGATGGTCTGCAGACTGATCTGCCAGGGCAGTGTGGACATTCTCGGGTTCACCGTAGTAAATGACAAAGGAACCAGGATCCAAGGCGGCCAACTCCCATGCCGCAGGGTCCATTTGCAGGCACCCTTGGCGACAGCTCTGCACGCATTGCGCGCAGAAGGTGCACCGGTCGATGTGATAGCGCATTGCGAAACGCTTCGCCTTCTTATCGATCACGATCAAGCGCAGCGCTTCGGCGGGGCAATCCTTTTCGCACAGGCCGCAGCCGATGCAAGAGGAGGGATCCCAGACGAGCTTGCCCCGCAGGCGGGCGGGAGGCTCTCGACGCTCGAAAGGGTAGAGTTCTGTAGCGACTGGCTGGACGATACCCCTCAGAATATCCGAGAGCATGGTCCCAATTCTCATGGCAGCACCCCTATCTTGAGGATGAGGAGGAGAAGCCACTGCGCCAGGACAAGGAGGGCCCCGTAGCGCCACCACAACCCGACGATCTGATCGATGCGCAGGCGTGTCAGGAGGCCTTGGAGCGCAATGATCACAAGAAGCAGGGTGAGTGTCTTCCAGAGGAATTCAAGCGGATGGGAAACGCCACCCATGAAGAAGGCTGCGATGAAAGTCAGGCCGACAACCAGAGCCACACTCTTGGCGAGCCGGAAGATCGCCAGGGCCCGTCCGCTATATTCCGTAAGGGCGCCTGCCACAATCTCGGTCTCGGCCTCCGGTGCATCGAAGGGAGGGAGCTCCAATTTGCCCATCAGGGCGATGACGGCCACGAGAAAGCCGACGGGTTGAGTGACCAGCAGCCACTGAGAGCTGGAATGGGCCAGGATCTCACGGATTTCCCAGCTGCCTGCCACGAACGCCGGCCCAAGCAACGAGAGCAAGAAGGGGGCTTCATAGGAGAAGAGCTGTGTGAGTGTGCGCGTGGCACCTACCAGCGAAAACCGATCCAGCGAGTTCGATCCGGCGAGGCCCAGGCAGAGAGAAAGCAGACTCAAGAGATAGATCGATACGATTAGATCACCCGGAAAGCTGTGTGCGGGTGGCATGCCGAGAGTGGGCACGTAGAGCGCAGCTGACATTCCGCCTGCCAAAGCGAGCACAGGCAGGGCTATGAATAGTAGGCGATTGACACCCTCCGGGAGGATTTCCTCCTTGGCGAGAAGCTTTATCACATCGGCGAGGGGCTGAAACCAGCGTGGCCCCACTCGATTCTGAAATCGGGCCAGAGCCTTGCGGTCCACCCATTCATAGATCAGGCCCACGAGAAGTAGCGAGAAGCCTGCTGGAAAGATTACGAGTCTCGAGAGATCAGAGAGAGCGCTCACGATAGAAATCGATTCCATGTTGCCTAAGCTCCTCCCAAGACCAGACGTCTCTGGATCCTGACTGGTGAATTGCTATGGCCCGATCGTTGCAAGAGAAGCAGGGATCGATGCCTGCAAGAATCATGGGCACATCGGCAAGCTGATGCCCCACGGCCAACTTCACCACAGAGAGCATGTTGCATATAGTTGGTGTTCGGACTTTCACCCGCTCGGGTATTTCGGTCCCGTTGGACTTCAAGAAGTAGAAAAGCTCCCCGCGTGGGGCTTCAGTGCGAAAAACTGTTTCGCCCTCTTTGATCTTGCGGGGCATACGTGTTACTAGATCGCCTGGAGGGAGGTTATCCAGGATCTCTCGGATAAGGCGGTAGCTTTCAAATAGCTCCCGCATCCGCGCTTTGAAACGCGCCTCCAGGTCTCCCGCTGTCTCCAGCGAAATCTGAGCGGGGAATTGCCGATAACCCGCATAGGGAGCTTCAGTCCGCACGTCTCGTTCCACTCCTGAGGCGCGAGCGGTTGGTCCAACACATCCAAGCACCTCAGCTTGGTTGCGTGTCATAGTCCCGATGCCGCGGGTCCGCTGGAGGAAAAGCGCGTCTGAGCTGGCAATGTCAAGATAATGTCTTGTGCGCTCTTCAAGGAATTGAAGGCCCTGGAGGATGGCTTTGGCCTGATCGGCATCCACATCCCATTTGACGCCCCCGAGAACGTTGGCGGAATAATTCACCCGATTTCCCGTGAGACCTTCCAAAATATCCATCACTGTCTCCCGATCCCGCCATGAGTACATGAAGAGCGTGTCAAAGCCCGCCTCATGCGCGGCCACGCCCAGCCAGAGCAGATGGCTATGGATTCGCTCAAGCTCAGCGACCAGCACGCGGATCGCCTGCGCTCTCGGAGGTGCTTCGACGCCCGCAAGGCGCTCAACGCCAAGGCAGTAGGTCATGCCATGGATGTGAGAGCAGATGCCGCAGACGCGTTCGAAGAGATAGAGATTCTGGGGCCAGGTTCTGGATTCGGCGGCCTTCTCGATCCCTCGGTGTGCATATCCAAGGCGAACGGTCGCGTGGGTGACGATCTCACCATCCACGCTGATCAGGAAGTTCGAGGGTTCTTTAAGTGCGGGATGTTGCGGTCCAATTGGAATGATGAAGCGGTCTTTCTGGATGATGTCTGGCATTGAAACTTCCTCTTTAAGGCGTGGCTTCCGGAAGCCCCAGAGCCGCGTCTTTGCGAAGCGGGTATACGTTTTCTTCCCAATCATCCGGCAGATAGAGATGAGCCGGTGCCTGTAAACCTTCGACCTCGATCCCGAACATCTCCCGGAGCTCCCTCTCGAAGGCCTCTGCACTTGGAATAACCTCACTTGCTGTCGGGACGCTACCGCCATGACGAGGCACACGCACGCGTAGCGTGATGACTGCCTCGCCGGTGCAGAAGTGGTAGAGAACCTCCATGGCATCAGCTTCGGGACCCAGATCGAGCCCTGTGATGGCAGAGAGATAGCCAAGGCGCTGCACGCGCAAGCCGACGATGATGGGAATCAGATCCTCCATGTGCAGGATTCTCACATCCAATCGGTTGGGCTCCGGTTGAGTGACTTCGGTCTCGAAGAGCCATTCCCGGGTGAGTTGGAGGGCGATCTGGATGATTTCCTCGGTCGTTCTCATTAGGTTCATACCTCTCTCTCAGAGCTGTTGCTTCCACAATCGGGCGAGGGGCCTGGCGCATCAGCCTTCAGAGCGGCAAGAAGCTTTACGACGCCGTCGATAATGGCTTCCGGGCGAGGTGGGCATCCTGGGATGTAGGCACTCACAGGAAGGACCTCCGAGATGCCCCCCATGACGTTGTAGCAGCCACGGAATACGCCCCCGCTAAGTGCGCACGATCCTATGGCGACGACGAATTTTGGCTCATGCATCTGCTCATATATACGGATAAGCCGATCGCGTGCCTGGCGGGTAACGGCGCCTGTGCAGAGGAGAATGTCTGCATGCCGAGGGCTGCCCATGAGTTTTACGCCGAAGCGTTCGAGATCGAAGTGGGGAGTAAGGGTTGCCAGGATTTCAATGTCACACCCGTTGCAGGAGCCGCTGTTGAAGTGCAGCACCCAGGGCGAGTTGATACGCGCCCAGGTTTTCAGACGCTCGGTGATTCCCGGAGGCGTATTTAGATTTGTGTCCATGCGATTTCCTCCGGCCTCTACCCCAAGATGAGCGCGAGAAGAGCGGCCGATATGCCTACCAGATAGATCACAGCTAAAGGAATGGGAATTGCCGTCCCCAGAACCAGGGCTGCGAGATGGAGAACGGCAAAGAAGAGAGCCAAGGTGAAGAAGGGCCGATAGCCAGGCGCAGCCATTTCTTCGGGAGGACTCTCGCCACTTGCATAGGTGCTCGTTTTCATCGGCGTGATGTGAGAGGGTCCCGCAATGGCGCGCCCGAAATAGTAAATTCCGAGCACAAGGAAGATATTTAGAAATAGCGCAAGTATTGGATTTAGCAGGTTCAGTGTCATCACTGGTTCCTCGGGAAGATTGCGAAGCCCATGATATTGCTCTACCTCTGCAGCGCAGCCATCAGCGCTGCGCTGGCCGGCTGCGTAAGCCAGTTCATAACGGAAGGCCATAACCCAATGATTAGCACTCCCGCCGCCAGCAGCATGATTGGGATGGTCATGGTCGCAGGCATGGGTGGGGTCTGCTGCATATCTGGGGACGGACTCTGTCGATATAGAGCATTGACAATTGGAGCATAGTAGGCGAGCGAAAGGACGCTATTCAGCGCAGCGAAGCCCACGAAGACAATCGGCATCGCATCGTGGGTCTGAAAGCCTGCCGCAAAGATCTGCCATTTGGACATGAAGCCGGCAAAGGGCGGCAATCCGCCCAAGCCGAGCACGCCGATGCTCAATGCCAGCGAATGTACCGGAAAGCGCCGTGAGGCTCCGGAGAGGTCTTCGATCGTAAGGGGTTGATGGCGTCCTCTCCTAAGGTGCAAGGCGTAGAGGAAGGAGCCAGCAGCCAGGAACGCCAGGCCTTTCATGAGACCATGATTCACAAGGTGGAAGAACCCTCCCTGCGCACCTTCGGGCGAACGGCTATAGATGGTCAATCCCACACCGAGGATCATGTAGCCGATCTGGGCGACGCTTGAATACGCCAGCAGTCGCTTGATCTCCCTTTGCCCCAATGCCATTAGGTTTCCAACCAGCATATTGAGCGCACCGATGCCCATCAGGACTACGCCGAGGTGGTCTTGCTGGCCTGCCAAGGCCGCGAGTACACGCAGCAACGCGATTAAGCCAGCCTCGATGACAACTCCGGAGAGCATGGCGCTGATCCCGCTGGGCGCCTGCGAATGGGCGTCAGGCAACCAGGTGTGGAGCGGCACAAGCGAGGCCTTGACACCGAAGCCTGCGATAAATAGCCCAATGGCGATCTGCGTAGATCGCGAGAACCCCTGGCCAGGACCCAGGGAGTCCAGCGAGAGGTTCCCGCTTGTCATCAGCACGAGAGCGATGCCCCAGAGGATGAGGGCCGATCCACAGGCGCTTTGCACCAGATACTTAATCCCGGCTTCCAGGCTCGCCGGCTGTTCCCGGTAGAACGAAACCAGCAAGTAGGATGTGATCGCAATGCCCTCAAACCAGATCCAGAGGTTGAAGAGGTCACTTGAAAAGCCCAAGCCCACCATTACGCCTATCATGGCCAGGAGCAATGCGTAGTATTTCTCCTGAGCGGCTTCTTCGGCGACGTAGGAAGCCGAGAAAAGGACGGCGAGGGTTCCCAATACAAGCACAATGGCCGAAAGGAGCATGCCCACACCATCCGCCTCAAGGCGTATGGCGCCGAGCAGCAGTTGCGGATTCTGGGAATGACCCTGGCCATATGCCGCATCCACGCAAATCACACCTGCAGGAAGAAGTGCGAGAAGCGATAGGATCTGGGCTGGGCTCTTGCGCCGCCGTCGTTCCGCGATGCGTCCGCCAAAGTAGACCAAAGGCGAGGAGAGCAGAGGTATGAGGATGAGCCAGAGAAAGCGCGGTATTGGCATATCATGCTCCCCAAATGAGAATGATCAGCAGGATTCCCAGCCCGCCCACGATGCCGGTGACGTTCCAGCTCATCTGTCCTGTCTGGGCCTTCCGGAAAGCCCTGGACAGCCCCAGGGTGGCTGTGATAACCAGCTCGTTCAACCACTCAAACTGGGCCCCCCGAGCTGTGGCCTCTATCACGGGCAATGCGCGATGCATGAGTTGCTGCAACATCGAACGCCAGTGCCATAGCAAAATGCCGCAGGCGATCAATGCCAATGCGATATAGGTAAGAGGCGCGCGGAGCACTTCGATCAATAGTGTCGTGGTCTCGAGGGAGTGGACATGGTGGTAGGGCAGGCTTTGACTGAGGAGCTTTCCGAAATCACCGGCAAGCAACCAGCTGGTGAGCGTCCCGATGGCAAGCAATGTGAGGGGGATGCGCACTGCATTGTGCGCATGGCAGGCATTCTGTTCCCCGTGGCTCATATCGAAGACCATCGAGGTCATCCGGAAGGCATAGAGCGCAGTAATGCCTGCCCCAAGCACCATGCCGACGAGGGCCCATAAGGGGCCTTCGACAAGACCCTGTTCGAAGATCATCTCCTTGCTGAGAAAGCCATTCGCAGGCGGAAGGCCCACGAGGGCGAGGAATCCCACGATGAAAACCAACCGTACGCCGGGCATCGTCCTTCCGAGGGAATGCATCTCACGCATATCTCGAGTGCCCACGTGATGGATCACGGCGCCGGCGGCCAAGAATAGGAGAGCCTTGAAAAGCGCATGGCTCAAGAGGTGAAATTGACTTGCGAGGATGCCGCCGGCTCCGATGGCATAGAACATATAGCCCAATTGGCTGACCGTCGAATAGGCCAGTACGCGTTTGAGATCATAGCTGAGTACCGCCAGGAAGCCTGCCAGCAGCGCTGATGCAACGCCCAGGGTGACAACAGTGGCGGACCATCCTGGCACGCTCTCAAAGAGCGGGTAGAAACGCACCAGGAGATAAACGCCCGCGTTGACCATCGTGGCTGCATGAATGAGGGCGCTCACAGGGGTGGGCGCCTCCATCGCGTCAGGCAGCCAGGTATGGAAGGGGACCTGTGCAGACTTGGCTGCAGCAGCCACGAGAAAGCCGAAAGCCATCCAGGCCCGGATGTTTGCCGGGAGTGAATCTGAAGATGCGAGAAGGGCGCTGATCTGGTGGCTGCCCAGGTACGCGATGCCCGTCAGCGCCCCTAGAAGCAGGCCGATGCCACCCAGCTGCGTGACAATCAGGGCTTTGATTCCGCCCCGTACAGCCTTCGGGTCATCGTTGTGGAAGGAGATCAGCGCATAGGAGCAGAAAGCGGTGATTTCCCAGAAGAGGAACATATGCAGCAGGCTGCCAGAGAGGGCGAGGCCGACCATTGCGCCGATGAATAGCAATACGAGTGCATAATAGCGCCCCAGGCCTTGCTCCCCTTTCATATATTCCATCGAGAAGACCACGGCCAGGCCACCGACGACGGTCGCGATTATTGCCAGGTAGATTCCCAGGCCATCTGCGACAAGGGTGAATGTGCCAAATATTCCGCCCAAAGGTAGAGAGATGGCGGGGTCTGGGGATGGATGCGTCAGCATTCCCAGCGAGGCCAGCCCTCCGGCAATGGCAAAGCAGGACGCCAGTGTGTGTTGTGCCCTTGGGCGTTCGTCTCCCACAAGCCAGACTGTCAATGCGCCGGCCCAGGGCAGGAGAATGGATAGTAGGATCCATAACGCTGTCATAGCTAGCCCCGAAGAGTCGAAAGGTCGCGGATATCCAGCGTGCCAATCCGTCGGCGGACCTGAATGGCGAAGGCCAAGGAAACGACGGCGACAATGGTGTCCGCGACGATGACAGTAATGCAGAGGCTCTGGGCCAGATCAATCTGGGCGCGCCCGTTACCGGCAAGAACCAGCGCAAGGAGCGCAGATTTCACGAGGAGTTGCAGAGCCACGATGATCTTGATCAAGTTCCGGCTTGTGAGAAGGCCAAATAGACCGAGCCCCAAAATGGTCAATCCAGTGATCCATCCGATTTGCAGAGACGTTATGTGCATCTCAGGCATCTCCAGCTCCTTTTGCAGGCCTACGCCAGGTTGGGGCGGCGCGAGAGATTCATTGCTGCGATTCCTCCGTCCAGCGTGCAGTTTGCCGCTCGATTGCCTGCAAATCCATCTCTCGCTGGGCGGCGACCTCTTCTGCCGCGGGCTGCTCGAGGGGTCCCTTGGCCTCTGCCAGGAGACCGAGAATCCCCAGCACGCCAGAGAAAACCAGGACCAGTTGTATGAGCACATCGATGCCTCGCTCTTGCCAGAGGTGCGCGGTGAAGATTCCGCCCTCGATGTTCCCGCGAAACTCGGACATGGGGAGTGCGAAGATTGCGAGCAGCGAAATCGGCACGATGACGAGGAGCGCAGCCAGGGGCTTGCTGATCAGTGCTCTCTGCTCGGGCGCGGTTTCCCCAGCGACGTTGATGGCGAATGCAAATAGAACGGTCACCAAGCCTGCGCCAACACTTAGCTCGACAACCGCTGCATATTTGGCCCCGAGGAGATAGAGAATTGCAGAGACAGAGGCACTCGCAGCGGCGAGCCAGATCGCCGAGTAGAGCAGTCTTCGCGCTCGCAGTGATAGAAATGCACAGAGAACTGCAAGTGCGCCGAGGAGCCTGAAGGCCCATGCGCTATTCATGGATCCCTCCGTTGCCACCCGATCCTGCGATGTGAAAGCGGTGATCGGGAGATTCTCGAACCTGATGGGCTTGGTGCGCGGCTGCGCCGTTGAGTTGGCCGACCATCCCAAGTGGATATCGGGATTTTATGTGTGGCTGACCCTGGCTCTATGCAGACGCTTCCTCCCTCACATGGCTTGTAAGGTGTGATTTCGGTCTGCTACGCGTGCATGCGCCCTTTCTGATCACGGTCTGGATACTGCCGCGATCGACACATATTGTGCCCTTTCTCACATGCACTCTATCGCCTGTGGGTTACAGCGCCGGTCGTGGATGAGTAACAGGCAGGTAACAGCGGATTGGTCGGATTTGGGATGGGAGAGGCTAATACGTGCGTCGGCGAGCTAGGCCGAGAGCGAGTAGCCGATGCCTGGGACCGTTTGCAGATAGCGCGGTTCCGATGGAACCGGCTCAATCTTGCGGCGGACTCGGTAGACCAATTGCTTCAACATCGTGCGATCCGCGCCCTGCGGCCCCCACACTGAATGGATGAGTTGGCTGTACGTTAACACTTGGCCCGCATTGATGATGAGTGTTTCGAGGAGAGACGCTTCCAGGCGTGTAAGACGGGCCACGATCTCTCCTTCCCGAAAGAGCAGATTTCGCGAACGATCAAGCTCAAGGTCGCCGGCGGTAAGCCGCCCAGGAACTGTAGGCCCAATCTTGGCACGGCGCAGGACGGCCTCTGCGCGGGCGGTCAGCTGCCTCGGGCTGAAAGGTTTCACGATATAGTCGTCTGCACCTAGTTCCAGGCCTCGCACGATATCGTCCTCCTCCCCCCGAACACTGAGGATGATGATTGGTGTGGTGTCCTGGGCCCGAATTCGTTGGCAGACCTGCAGGCCATCGAGTTTGGGCATATTCAGATCCAACAGGATAAGGTCGGGCCGATCGGATTGCCAGCGCTCGAGTGCAGCCAGGCCGTCATGCGCAAGCAGGACCTCAAAGCCCGCGCGTTGCATTGTGAATGCGATCACATCCGAGAGCGCTAGATCATCATCAACGATAAGGACCTTCATCTTCGTTCCTCGCTGGAGGGAAGTGTGAACCAAAATACAGAGCCGCCGCCGGGCCGGTCCTGAACTCCGACTCTGCCTCCATGTTCCTCAATGATCACCTTGACGACCGAAAGCCCAAGTCCGACCCCAAGAGGCATTTCTCCCGGGCCTCCGCTTCGCACAAAGCGGCGGAAGATCCTGGAGCGATCCTTCTCCGAGATCCCCGGTCCTCTGTCTGCGATGGATATCTTGATCTCCCCTTCGCGCGAGATTTCTAGTCCGATTTCTATGGGTTCGCCAACGGGACCATACTTGCTTGCGTTGGAGAGGAGATTGACGATGACTTGCTTGATTCTCACCGGATCCACATAGAGATAGAGATCCTCGGGCATCTGTGGCGTCTCCAGAGTCTGGTCCCTCCGGTCCATTAGTGGCCGGACAGTCTGGTAGGCATCTTGGATGATTTCAGGAAGCCATGCCCGTCTGCGCTGTATTGTGAAGTAACCTGCTTCAATGCTGTGGCTTTCGAGCAGATTGTCGATGAGCGTCTGGAGCCCACTCACACTCATGTGGATTGCACGAAGTAGCCTGCTTACCTCCGGCGCTGAGAGGCGCTGGATTTCTGAAAGGATGAGTTCTACCGAGGCATTGATGGCTGCGAGAGGTGTGCGGAACTCGTGCGTAATGCTTGCCAGGAATTGAGACCGTAGATGTCGGGCTGCTTCCTCCTCCGTGATGTCTCGCAGGACGAGCGCAGTGAACTCGGAGCCGCTGGATGGATGAGCCAATTGAGCTGTGGTAAATTCCAGGCTGAGAGGATCCCCGTCTTTCGAGAGGATAGATATAAGCCTCTTCTGCTGTGGGCCAGGAAGGTGGTCAGAAAGCAAGCCCGTGTAATCGCCAGCAAGTCTTAATACGCTATCGAGTCTTCTACCTTCAACATCCTCTCGGCTATACCCAGTCACATTTTCCGCGCCTCGATTGAAAGAGACGATCCGTCCTTGCGTGTCGAGTGTGAGTATGCCCTCCGAAATGGATTGGATAATCGTGTTTAACCAGTCTCGAGCCGATGCCAGCTCGGCCAGGGCTTCCCTCAATTGCAGCCGGCTGGATTCAAGCGCCTCTGAAAGGCTGGCAATCTCCGGTGGATCAGAAATCAAAGGCATGGGTCTTGATAGCTTGCCCTGCCCGAGATCCCTTGCGGCCTTGGTAAGTTGGCTTAGAGGACTAGTCACCCGGCGCGCATACGAGCCTGCGATGGAGGCTCCCGCTAAAGCGGCCAAGACCGCCACGATAAGGATCGAAACTAGCGCCCGCCGTTCTGCAAAAAGGATAGTATCAATTGGGAGCCCCATTTCGAGAAAGGCAGCCTCTCCCACATTCTTGTCCGGGGTTAATGCGATTCGATGGACTAGATAGGGATGTCCTCCCAGCATGACCCGCTCGGCGATATCGCCATGATCTTCGGCTTCCTTAGCTGGCAGAGCCTCCCTGGATCCCTTGATTGACGGTTCGCTGGATGCAATCCGAGTGCGGCCTATGATCAGGCTATATTGCAGGCCGGTCTGGGAAGCCAAATGCTTCAAGAAAGCATCATCGATAAGGCGTTCGATCGTGACAAAGCCCTTCAGGCCCCCGCGCTGACGATCGAAGATGGGGGATTGAGCAAGCATCAGCAGGTGGTATTCGGGGCTTGGGGAGGCAATGTATTGAAAGGTGAGGGTCTGATGAAGCGGTGGCTCAGTGCCCATGCCGGGTGGATCGCTGGCGAGCATCCGTCCAGCCTCATCGTAGATGGCTATCCTGTCGAATTCAAGGCTTTCGCGAAAGACCTGGAGATATGCATCCAGGGCAATTGCATTCCTTTCAAGCAGGATATCCTGGATGCTGGGTCGAGCGGCGGCGTGCTCTGCGATGTCTGTCAGGCGGGCTGCTTCGGCGGCCAGGAGGCTCTCAGTGTTATGGACGATTTCGACAAGATGGGATTGGGCTTGGCGGTCGAGCTCTTGGCGTATGAGCAGTGTAGCAGGAATGGCTGTGCCCAGCGCTGTTGCGATGACGACAAATACAATTGTGAGCATCCATCGGGTGGCCAGTGAGGGCGAAATCTTGGTCATAAGGACTGCGATCCGCAGATACCAGCGGATGTTGACAATCGCCTTGAACCTGCGATTGGAGCCTTAGGGGCATTGCAGGCCTGCGTCGTCTCGAGCAGATATACCATAAATATGACCGGGCTGCCATGAGTGGGCAACATTGAGCGGACCACGAGGCAAGGAGAGTCGGCGCGGCGCTTTGTGAAAGATGTCGCTTGCCCAATTGACAATTGCAGGGCAAACTAAGGGCTGGGCCCGTTCCCATTGACCGCCTCGCGTGTATCTAGATTCAAAGGAGGGTGTTTGCATGGTTCTCAAGCCCAAGCGTCCCGTCCCGTCGGACATCGAAATCGCTCAGGAAGCAGATTTGAGGCCGATCCTCGAAATCGCTGAGAAGATTGGCCTCGCCATGGATGACCTCGACCTGTACGGGAAGTACAAGGCCAAGGTTCATCTTGACGTCCTTGAACGCCTCAAGGACCGGCCGCAAGGCAAGTATATCGACGTGACCGCCATCACGCCCACGCCTCTGGGGGAGGGGAAGACCACCACAACGTTGGGTCTTACGCAGGCGCTGGGTACAGTGCTGGGGAAGAATGTGATGGCATGCATCCGCCAGCCCAGCATGGGCCCAACCTTCAACATCAAGGGCGGCGCAGCAGGCGGCGGCTATTCCCAGATCATTCCGATGGAGGACTTCAACCTCCATCTCACCGGAGACATCCACGCCATCAGCGTGGCCCACAACCTCGTGGCCGCCGCGCTGGATACCCGCATGTACCATGAGAGCCGGCAATCGGATGAGGCCTTGCAGCGTCGCGGCGTGACCCGCATCGACATCGACCCCGATACCATTACCTGGAACCGGGTTGTCGATGTGTGCGATCGCTCCTTGCGCCAGATCAAGATCGGTCTCAACGACGACAAGCTCCGTGATGGCTCCCCGAGCCCCATCTTCCCCCGGCGGACCGGGTACGACATCACCGTCGCCAGCGAACTGATGGCCATCCTGGCCCTGACCACAAGCCTGGCTGATCTGCGGGAGCGGGTGGGCAAGGTGGTGGTGGCGATGAGCAAGAAGGGCGAGCCGGTGACGCTCGAGATGCTCGGCGTCGCAGGCGCGGTTACTGTCTTGCTCAAGGACGCCCTGATGCCGAACCTGATGCAAACGCTTGAAGGCCAGCCGGCGTTCGTGCACTGCGGTCCCTTCGCCAACATCGCCCATGGCAACTCCTCGATCATCGCCGATATGATCGCACTCAAGGTGGCCGATTATGTGGTCACCGAAAGCGGCTTCGGTGCCGACATCGGCATGGAGAAGTTCTTCGACATCAAATGCCGCTACTCTGGGCTGATCCCTAACGCCGTGGTGCTGGTGGCGACCGTGCGGGCCCTGAAGATGCATGGCGGCGGCCCCAAAGTCACCCCCGGCGCACCTTTGGACGAGGCCTATACGAAGGAGAATCTCGAGCTGCTGGAGGCAGGGCTGCCGAACCTTGGAGCGCATATCAAGAACGTGCTCAAGTTTGGCATTCCGGTGGTCGTGGCTGTTAACGGCTTCAAGGATGATACCGAGGCCGAGCTGCAGATGGTGCGTGATTACGCCATCGAGCAGGGCGCGCATGATGCCCAGGTAAGCACCCATTGGGCGGATGGCGGGCAGGGCGCTGCCAAGCTGGCGGAGGCGGTAGTCTCGGCCTGCGAGCAGCCGAGCAGCTTCGAGTTCCTCTACCCGCTCGACTGGTCGATCAAGAAGAAGATCGAGAAGATCGCCGTTGAGATCTACGGCGCCGATGGCGTGACCTATGAGCCCCTGGCGGAGGAGCAGATCGCGGCGTATGAGAAAGCCGGCTTCGGGAACCTCCCCATCTGCATGGCCAAGACGCATCTCAGCCTCAGCCATGATCCGGCGCTGAAGGGCGTGCCGAAGAACTACACTGTTCCGGTGCGGGAAGTTCGCGCCAGCGTAGGCGCGGGCTTCATCTACCCTCTCATCGGGACGATGAGCACGATGCCTGGCTTGGCGACCCGCCCGGCGTACATGGATGTGGATATCGATTTGGAGACGGGCAAGATCGTGGGCCTGTTCTAGATCGGAACGCCTTCGAGAAGAAGGGCTGGCAAGTTTCGCCAGCCCTTTTTTCATCCCTCACGCATAGCAACCGGCATGACTGCCTATTTTGGGCGAGGCACTTCGCCCACTGCATAGAACGTGGGCACGTAGAGCACCCTTCTGCGCTCAGACCAGGCGCGCCGGTCCATTTCGCGAAATCGCGCCAGCATCTTTCCGGGGACCGCGCCGGCCAGGTCTTGGGCGAGTGTCTCCCACTCTGAGGCCAGTTCGGCCGGTTCGGGGGCCGCGCCCCACTCGCCGCCAAGGACCCCGCCGTGCACATCGGCGAGCCCGGCTTCGACGAGCAGGTGCCGGAGCCGCCGGCCGATTTGTGTGTCGGCACCTTGAGCACCCAGCCTTTCCGCCTGGCGGTTTCCCAACGCCTCGAGCTCAGCCGGAAAGTCGATCCGGCCTCCGTAGTCGGGTTCGGCAAGCGTCGCGACGTGGCCCCCGGGCCGCACAACCCGGCGCATCTCCCGCAGCACTTCCACGGCTGGGTGGGTCCACATGAGCAGAAAATGGCAGTAGGCGAGGGCAAAGACATCGTCTGCAAACGGTAGCTTGAAGCCGTCGCCGACGACATGAATGAGTGCCGGATACAGGCTCCGGGAGAATCGGAGGGCCTGCGGATCGATGTCGAGGCCAACGACTGCAGCTCGCGTCGTGCCGGCCGTCTCGCTGGCGACTACGCCGGTGCCCGAACCGACTTCGAGCACCCTTGCAGTGGATGACAGCCTGCTCAGGTCAAGCAGGCGGGTGCGGAGGGTGGCTGTCCAGCGCGCTTGCACTCGGTATCTGGCATGCAATTCTTGGATGGATTGGCCGGCGTGGGTCATCTCAGGATCCGGAGACCTTCAAGCCGCAGGCCAATTGTGGCAGGGTCGTCGTGATCACGCCGCTTCTCGGGCGCTCGCCGCCGCCCGAGCCCAAATATCCGCCCACGCATCCTGCAGCAGCATATTGCCCAGCACCGGGGCCATACCCTGGGAGGGAAGCACGTCGCCATCGGGTTCAACATAGAGCCAGGCAGATCCTGCGCCCTTGGGGGGCTCAGAGAGCTCCATTGCGATGGGATTGTTCTCGGAGTAGGGCGCGGGGAGGTCCCAGAGGAGATCCATGCCCAGTTCTGCGACCAGGTCGCGCCCGACCTGCAGGAGGCGTTGTCCAGCCTCGTCCGCTTGGGCAACCGACAGCGAAATCGCCGGGACGCCTTTCCGGGAGAGCCGGTGGATCCACTCGCGCGCTCCGGTCTCACCAAGCGGTGTGAGATTGAGGTGAACGGCTGTGAAGATGTCGCTGTCGAGGGCGCGCTGCAGCCCCGCTTCCGAAGCAGCGTCATCTGGAACCAGAGCCAGCAGGATATGATCCAGGCCAGTCTGGTCTAGCGCATCGAGATAGGCTTTCTCCGCGAGCTTCCGGCCATTGGTGAGCAGGCCCGTCACCTGGCCGAGTTGCTCGGCGTGTTGGATCAGCGCCAGCAAGTCTGGGCGCAGGGTAGGCTCGCCGCCCGTGAAGGTGACATGCGGAATGCCTGCGGTCCAGGCCTTCTCCAAGATTTGCTTCCACTCCTCCTCGCTCAATTCCCGGTCCACGTGTTCCCGGGCCAGAGGGTCTTGCTCCCCAGTCTCACGGATGCGATAGGTGAGGGCGCAATCGAGACGATAGGGCGCGCTGCTGCGGCTGCCATAGGGCTCCAGGCGTTCCATGCCCAGGTAGAGCACCGGATCGAGATCTGGGGCCTCGGCGAGCCGCAAAATGCGCGCCCGGAGATCGCGCTGGTCCCGCAGGGCGCGTCGTCGGCTGACCCGGTAGCGGGTGGCGATCGTGCGCGCCGCTTCGGCTGCATCGACGCCCTGAACCATCCAATAGATATGTTCGGCGGCGGTTGGGTTCAGATGCAGGACCGTGGCCGCATTGACGATCAGTATGCCCCGGCCATCGGTCTCCAGTCGCAAGTGTAAGCGGGTGGGGCGCTCCACATCGGGAGGGAAGGCAGATGAATAGATTCCTGGTGGGGGCGGTTGGGGAATGGGCGCTTTCGGGGTCAGGCGGTCAAGCAGCTTATCCATATTGTCATCCTACATCCGGGCCGGCGAGCACGAGTTCCTCGATGGTCAGAGCCGGCGATTGGTGACGGAGGGTTAACGGGCAGCCGCCTCCGCATTCTCGCAGGAGGCTGCAATCCTGGCATGCTTCGGGGACGTACCGCCGCTCCCTAATCCAACGTGCGAGTTCGTGATTCCAGATTTCATCCCAGGGAGTTTCCGGCAATCTACCCAGCGGCTCATAGAACGATTGGCAGGGTATAACCGCACCATCCGGCTCGATGCACATGTTGTATTGAGCCGCTGTGCAGGCTTTGATTCCCAAGTCCATCTGCACCGGATCGAAGTGGCAATATTGAGTGGGTGTATACCAGATTAGTCGCTGCCCATGATGTTCCGTGCGCGTCTTCACGCGTTCGAGCAGGGGAGGCAGTTCTTTCTCGGGCAGACCCGTCCCGACTTCCTCTCCCCGTCCGGCGTAGATGAGGGCGTTGAATCCGACCGTGGGCACGCCCAGGTCTGCCAGGAAGTCTATGGTGGCTTCGGCGGTGGCGGCGTTCCCGGCCAGGAGGGTGGTATTGGTCATCACGTACAGCCCAGCTGCGAGCGCATTGCGGATGCCCTGGACGGTGTCCCTCCAGGCCCCTGGGGCGCGAACGAGACGGTCATGGATTGCTTCGTCCGCCGACTCGAGCGTGATCTGAACGTGGTCGAGCCCGGCTTCGCACAGCGAGGCCAGAAGGTCCGCGTCCGAAAGGAGCCTGCCGTTGCTCAGGAGCCCCGTGATCTGGCCTTTAGACTCGGCATGTGCGATCAGCTGTGGCAAATCCGGGCGCAGGGTGGCCTCGCCGCCGGTGAAGCAGATATGCGGCACGCCGATCTCCCAGAGCAGGTCGATGATTTGCAGCCAGGTCTGGGTGTCGAGCTCCGGGTAGTTGCGAGGCCGGGCGTTATAGCAGTGCGCGCAGTTGGCGTTGCAGCGATAGGTGAGCGCGAGGTCCATCCGGTAGGGGGCGCTTGGTGGGGTTGCGAAGGGCGGGCTGATTTCGAGGTCTAGGCCGTGAATGGGGCAGGCACCATCCGGGCGGAGCAACTCCTCAAGATCGGCCTTCATGCGGGAAAAATCAGCCTGGGCGCGGTTCCTGGAGACGCGGTAACGGCGGCGCAGCGCCCGCACGACCTCATTGGCTTCGATGCCCTCGAGATCCAGCCAGGCCATATAGGCAGCCGTTTCGTTCAGGTGGTAGGCGCGGTTGGCATTGACCAGCAGCAGACCGCGGCCATCGGTTTCGATTCTCAGGTGGACTCGGGCCTCGCCGCCGTGATCCTTGATAACATACGCGTGGAGACCGGGTGGCGCCACGGGTGCCTGCGCCTTCAACCCGAGTGGAAGCCGGTTCATCGGCCGCCTCCAGCGCAGGCGCATGCACAGCCCGCGCAGGCACAGGCACAGGCGCACGCGCAGCCTCCGCCGCTGGACCGTCCGGAACCGGAGGAGCGGGATGGGGGAGGCGGCGGGTTGGTCTTGCTGGTTACCCCATTGGTAAAGCCCACAAGGTTCGATACCAATCCGGATGCGGTCTTCTGAACGCCATTGACGACCGAAGCGGCGAAATCGGCTCCAGGCAGGGTGGGCAGCGTGACCGTGCGGGAGCCGGGCGCCGAGGGCGCTGTGCTCGCGGTCGCGGGGCGGCCAGCCGGTGTGGATGGCCGCGCCAGCCACCACCAGTGCGGCACGTAAACCGGGCCCGTGCGGAATACCTTGCGCGTCCGGTCGTCAAAGTCGCGATCCAGCATG
>Ga0190360_1000131_pt1 | contig 41283 bp, 39 predicted proteins | sample 48721834_MG_FD_161271 | JGI IMG/M metagenome (GOLD analysis project Ga0190360, IMG submission 161271) | Hydrothermal vent microbial mat bacterial communities from Southern Trench, Guaymas Basin, Mexico - 4872-18-3-4_MG | ecosystem: Environmental > Aquatic > Marine > Hydrothermal vents >...
ATTTTCTATGTTTATAATTTTTATAGATACCTCCCAAAGAATTGAGGCTTAATTTCTGAAAAATAGAGATTTGTTTAATCTCTTTATATGTCAAGCCTCCATAGTCTTTCAAAAGAGCCAGAAGTTCACCACGCAATTTTTTCCCCGCAAGATGAGATGTATCTATGTTCTCAGAGTTGCCTGTGGACGATACTTGCATTTTTGTACTTAGAGTTAGATATTATTAAAATAGAAATAAAAATTAATTTGACTTTTTGATTTTTCTGTGGTAAAATAATTATATAATGATGGTAAGGAAAATCTATCATTTATAAAAAGACAGGGGAAGACACATCCAGAGGAGGTCTGCCTGTGCGTTGTAGACAGATATATCTGAACAGTCCGCGTATCTTCCAAAGTTAGCAGTATATCTGAACAATTTGGATATGAACAAGTTAGACGAAATTTTACTTAACAACCTAAAAACCAAGAAAGGAGGTGATAATCACAAAAGAGATAGGATTAACTGAGCTTGCTGTTTCTAATGAGGGGAAAACAGAAAGAAAGTTAATCTTTCGTACAACAATATCTTACCCTCAAAAAAGGAAGAAAAAATGGCAAAAAGAATCAACAAAAAGGGAAGCAAGGTGTGGGCTTATCGATTTGCTATGGCAATCTTTGTGGTAGTGGTGGGGTTAATAGGTAACACCAATGGTTTACTTGCCCAGGAGTTGAGTGAAGATGTGAAAATGTCGGCTATGATGCAGTATACCCTGGAATACCGCTTTGGCAAAGACCTTAAGGTCGGAGACTTTGTTAAGTATCAGCTTGGGGAAGGTGAGATTGAGTTGAAGGTTACCAAACAAGAAAAAGGTGGCGTGTGGATTGTTGAGAACGGTGCAGGTATGAAAATTCATCTTCTCGTTGATTTAAAGAGGATGAAAGTACTGAAAGGTTTCGGATTTGATGAAAAAGGTGAGAAACGGGTGATGACTCCACTGGATGATAAAGAACTTGCAAGGGTAATTGAAATGATGAAAAAAGGAATGGAACAAGAAGGGGCTTATTCTCAGTTTGTTTCCTGGAAGAAGGGTAAGGAAACAGAAAAAGTGAATGTTCCAGCGGGTTCTTTTACATGTGTTTTCATAAAACCTGAATATTCTGAACAGCATGCCAAAAAAATGGAAAATTATGTAAAACTAATGAAAGAACAGGGTAAATCTGATTCGGAAATAGATGCGGAAATATCTAAAAATGAACCACGGCTTTACTTTAGTAAGGACGTGCCCAAGTTACTCCCTGCGCAAATTGCTATTGGTTGGGTGCCGTGGATCGACGCCTTCAAGGAAGTAAAGGGTGGCATAGTTAAAGTCCCACATATGCAATTAGAGCTTAAGGCCTATAGTGGGCAGAAGAAGTAGAGCAAAGTGTTGCCACGCAGAACAATCGCCTAACACCGGCATTGCGGGGAAAGTGGAATACCACTTTCCCCCATTCCCCCTCCCCGACGGAATATGGCGGAGAGGGCGGGATTCGAACCCGCGAGCCCGTTTTGCGGGCTACACGATTTCCAGTCGTGCTCCTTAGACCAACTCGGACACCTCTCCATTTGAAGCTGGTGAGCGGATTTGAACCGCTGACCTGCGCATTACGAATGCGCTGCTCTACCACTGAGCCACACCAGCTTTTAATAGAATATATAACGATAAGATAAATGGTCAAGTATATTAATAATAATTGCATTCCAAAATTTTTTTTGACCAATTTTCAATCGTATTTTTAATAAATTCAATGAAAGTTTCTTATTACTTTTTATTCTTGACATAGAAAAACGTCTACATTTTATGTTTTTGCCATTCTTTGCCTCGCTTTTTTTCTATCCCTACTTCTACTTTGTCTTTATGTTGCCATTCTAAGGGGCATAGTGACTTGAGAATCTTGCAGTTAATGTCTTTTGCCGTTTGTAGTTGCTATTTCCTGTTTTCCTTTTACCTTGCTTCTCTTTTTTGTTCGCCTTTACTGTATTCTGGCATCTATGTCCTCCTTTGCGTCTTGACTACATTTTGACTATATTACCCGCCTTTATGTCTTTAGTAAAATTTAAAATTTAGAGACTGACACCAAGGGTTAATTATTGACATAAAATGATTTTGGAATATTATTTCATTATGGCGGCAAAAGAAAATACAAAAAAAGTCGTTAATGCACTAATAAAAACAATAAAAAATAAAAAATTATACGGAGAAAAATCCCAGGCTGTAGATAAATTCTTAGAGGAGAGTTACGAAATTTTAGTTGATTTCTTAAGAAAATTTGGACCATTATCCATCATAATTAGTGAAAATAACCTTATTATACAAGACGAAATTGTATATAGTGATGATAATAAGATAACAAGTTTACCATTATACCTCTATAGAAATGGTATTAGATCTATAACCTTTCTTGAAGATATTTCGAAAAATGAACTCTCTCGATTTCTTTCTATAATTAGTACTCACGATCTATCAGGGGAATCTAGCCTGCTTGATGATCTCTGGGAAGAGAATTTTGACAATATACTTTACTATATTATCGACAGGCCCTTGAAAGATTACTCCTGGGTACTTGAAGGAAATACTAATCTTACTGCTGATAATCTTTACATTCAACCTATAAATGTTGAGTATAATCTTGACGAAAATCTCAGTGAACTGATTCAAAAAATTAAAGGTCCTGTTACTACTTCTCCCCCTGCAGTTCTAAATGAATTAATGGAAGAAGAAAGGGAAAATTCACTGTTGCACACACTTTTCTCACTAATGTCACTTGAGAAAAAAATGGATAGGGCAATAGAGATTGTAAGAGTACTAAAATCTTATACAGATAACGCAATAAAGGAAGGGAATATAAACGTTATTTATAAAATTTCAAATAGATTAATGGAAGAAAATAATGATGAGTTTAAGGAATACAAGGAGTACTTCAATGAGATAATAGAATCAACTCTTTCAGATGAAGCACTTTCTCTTTACACTACTTGTATTCTGGAGAACACTTCAAAGGAGAGAACACATAAATGTCTAAATCTCCTTCTAAAAGGAGAGAGAAGAGCCACCCCATTTGCAGAAAAAATTCTTGCTTTTTCTGATGATCCAGAGGTATTACATGGTGTTAAAGAGATGCTTCAATCTATAGGTAAGCATCATCCTGAAATTGTTATTCATCTTCTAAATCCTGCTAAAATAAAAAATTTCAAGATTGCACTCGAGATAATAGAATATTTAAAGGATCCCTCCTTTCTTCCCCATCTGGAAAAATATGTTGAAGAGCCTAAACTTACGAAATTAGTCCTTAAGCCTCTATTTTCTATTCTCCCAAGGGAAAAACTATTCAATTATATTGATAGCCCTAACGATTATTTAAGACTTCAGGCCTATAGATATATAAAGAATCTTGAAAATGAAGATGAAATGAATTATTTTCTGAATAAAGTCCGTAGTAAGGATTTTTATTCCCTTTATCCAGAGGAACAGGAAAATATCCTTCGGATACTTTCAACGATGCACTCCTATGAAGTAATAGATACCTTCAATTCAATACTAAAAAAATTCACTTTTAATAAATATATTATTGCAATTAAAAGAAAATTGATTTACTATCTTGCAAAAATTAACACGGAGGATGCATGGAAGACTATAAATAAATACAAAAAATCGAGGAAATTGAAAAACACAGTTAGGGAGGTATTAAGAAAATATGGTAAAAAATGAAAATCTTATAATATACTTGAGTTCATCTTTAAGAACTGCATTATTTTTTGAAAAAGAAAGTAAAACCTTTAAAACCCATACCCATAGGCTCTATAATATTATCCAACAACTTCTTCACGAGGAAAATGATGATATAACAATTGACATAAATAACAACTATCTCTTTATTAATAATGAAAGGGTAGAAATTTCACTTGAAATTATGGGTGTGTATAGAATTCTGGTAAATGACCTTTCCTTAAGGGGCATTGGCAAAATAATATTTAGACAAGGATTATTGGAGGAAGAATTAAAAAACTTTGCATTCATCGTTGGGAGATCGAAGCCCCTCTATACAAACACTTTTGATGGTATATTTGAAAAAATCAGAGAGGAAGGGATTTCCAATATTACTATTGGTGAACTTGAAGAATTCGAAAGTGTTAAAGAAGCAAAGGAGACATCTTTAAGAAAAGAAGCCATAAAGAATTTTTTGAACGGAATATTTTATTTAAAAGAATCCGCTTACAATACAATACTTGGCACATCGGTGAAACTTGGGCAGGCAAAAAAAATAATAAGAGGATTTATTGATCTAATAACAGAAGATGAAGATTTCATAATTGGACTTACTACTATTAAAAATATAGGTTCATATACGCTAAACCATTCGGTAAATGTAAGCATCCTCTCAATAGCTATGGGTTTAAAATTAAATTTACAAAGAAAAGATGTAATAGAATTAGGAATAGCAGGTCTTTTCCATGATATTGGCAAAATCGAAATACCCGAAACAATTATTGATAAACCAGGACCACTTACCCCTACTGAATATAGTGAAATAAAAAAACACCCACATCTCGGCGTAGAGAAATTAATTCTAATAAAACATATGCAGAATATACCTGCCTTTGCTATTCGAGGCATACTTGAACACCATATTGATTATGACGGTTCTGGTTATCCACCATTGAATATTGAAACACCCAGCCTTTTTGCAAGGATAATTAGAGTAGTAGATACGTATGATGCTATGACAACTCCACGGGTTTATCAGGACGCTCGCTCTCCATTCGAAGCGATTCAATTTATATCTCAAAATAAAGAGAAGAAATTCGATCCTAAAATCGTTGACAGATTTATTGAGCTTGTTGGCATATTTCCACCTGGAACAATAGTAGAAATAGATACAGGTGAAGTTGGTATTGTATATAACAGGAATACTGTGATTCTTATAGGTAAACAGAGTAAAAAAATTAACGTTGAAAAATTAGGCCGAAAGATCCAAAGAGTTTTAACCCCTGAAGAGGCTGGCTTAGATCCATCTTCTGTCTTCATAGCGCTTGGTCTAAAATCTTAATACTAATCTTCACCTCAAAAAGAGCGTACAATAGAAATAATATTTAATAACAAGCACACCAATCAATCTTTGAATATTTTTTTTCTTATTGTTTTTTGTTTTTGGCTAATTCCAATATTTACATTTCGCTGAGGCCTTATAGGTTTCAAAAGTACATATGGAATAAGGTCATAGGGAAAAATGGAAAATCCAGGGGGAAGATTTTTCAATTGAATCATATAAATGCCTGGAGGAACATTGTCAATAATATAATTACCCTTTCTATCAGTAACAGTAAATAAATCTGTTCCTTTCAATTTTACAATAATATTTGGTACACCATTTTCTCCTCTATCAAATGAACTATTTCTATTCTTATCAAAAAATATTTTTCCAGATATGGAAGAAAGACCAACAATTGGTATATTAACATGTACTCTTTTCGTCCCCCCTGTAACGATACTGATGCTTTTCTTTGTTAATCCTACATAAGCGGGAAGCCTCCCGATACCTACACTTATATTATGTTTTCCACCAGGGATAAAAAGAAAACGGTATTTCCCACTCTTATTTGTAATGTAATTTTTCTTCCCATCCAGTACTACCTTAATGTCCTTTACAGGTTCATCTTCCTTATCAAACCTTCCGTTTGAATTTTTATCAATGAATACAACTCCAGAAATGGAAGACAAACCAATATTTTTTATCTCACCATAGTTGGCAATACTCGCTTCAAAATTTTTAGAATAATCAAAGGTGTTAATGCCATAATTGACTGATATAGATGTTGTATTATATGGATTAAAAAATATTCTTACCCCCATAACAGGATTACCTCCGTTATATATTAGATTTGCATTCAGTTTTAGTTTTGGAGTTAAAGGTATATTAATACTACTCAAAACAAAATTTTGCTTTCCATTCCTTCTACCCGCATTCAAATAAATATAAAAATTTGGATTAAAGAAGTACATAAGGCCAGTCGAAATTTCTTCATTTATTTGATTTTTTTGGTAATAGCGGTAGTAAAAAGTAAAGGTAAAATTTCGGTAAGGGGCTCTTGCCCTTATCGTTCTCTCTATTTCTCTGTTATTAAAATCAAAGAATGACAATTGTGTAGAAAATGTTGTAGACAAACCATTTTTGAATCTATAGCTTGTTCCAAATGAAATTCTCTTTTTTCGGTCCCCGATGATAAAACCATTCATCCCTATTCCAGATTTAAGCCCCATACCAAAAGGAAATCGATAAGCCATCAATGTGCTTAAATCCAATCTTCCCATCTCTATGTAATTATTCCTTTCATCTACGAAACCAGTACTTTTAGTTCTCAAATAGAATTGAGAAAAAAAGGATTTTCTCTTATATGTAATATGCTCAAAAATTTCGAAACCGGGTGTACCATAAGTCCCCACCCCGAAAGAGTTATAGGACTTTAAATTCCCCCGTAGAAATGGAAAATAACCCCTGAGAATAAAATTGTAATGAGAAGGAGAATATGGAGATTTATCCTTTCTGACAACAGAATAAAAACCTTTATTATTACAATCTACTCCTAATTTGATAAAAAAATCATTAGAGTTATATGTAGGTAATACCCTAAAAATTTTGTCCCTGTATTTTCCAAAAAGGGTTGAAATGGTATACTTTGATATATTTTTACTAAGAAAAATTCCTCTCAATTCCTCTATATCGCCAAGAATTACCCTATCGAATAAATTCGTAGAATCTTTCATAAAATATATTTTCCTAATCCCTGTCACCTTATTGATGTAAATTGGGTTTAACAAAAAATGCCAGTCTTTCTCCTGTAGATTAAGGGTGTAAATATGGTTATAAAAATGATATTCAGAGTATCCTAAATATCTGAATGTATATAGGGAATTTACATATACACCAAAGAGTAAAAGAATCATTTTTCAATATTGACTTCTCTCTCCCCTCTTAATATCTCGTTACCACCATAGTCAATATCAGTTGTAAATGTGTACAGGCCCCTTTTTAATTTATTTTTTAGATAAAAGGTAAATATCCGTTCAAAATTTGGAAGTACAACATTGTTAATTATGCTATCTTTATAGACTTCTTTTTTATCCTTCTTTATGAGAAGTTTTACAGAAGGTCTAAGCCAGATATTACCTTCATTTTTAAAACATACTTTTACCTCCTGATTAGTAACAATTAGAGATGTTAATTCTCCGTTTTTTATTATTCCATTTCCTGAGGAAACATATACGGTCAACCCAATCCTTCCACTTACCCTTATGGTGGGTGTCCACTCTGATGGAATAGGTACTGCTTCAAAGAATACAACACCCCAATATCCCCCTTGTATTTTAGGCACATTAAGGGTAACCCTGACCTCTTTATTACCCCCTGGAGGGATCGTAAATTCACGAGGATTAATAGTAATCCAGGGGGAACATGAAAAACTAACTCGACCTGGCTCAAGGTAATATATCTTCCCATCCTCGTTAAGAAGCCAGTCTCCTGTATATGCCTTTATTCTCAACGGCTTCTCCTGATTAATATTCCTCACAATAACATTTTCTGTAGCGGTACCTCCAAAGGTAACTATATTTAACTTTGGTGGAGTTACAAGAAAATTTATAATAGAACAAAAAAGGAATAACATAATATTATATTCTTAGGGGGAAGGTATCACCTTCCCCCTTCATATTCCTGATTATAAAGTTTCCATTGTATATGTTACGGTACAGGAGACAGTACCCTCTTCTTCATCACCAGTAATGTTTACCCTCCAGTCCTGGTTCGCATTTTGAAAACCAGAAGTTCTCCCAGTACCTGATCTAATAGGGTTTGCCGTTGTTGTCAGGGCAGTCCAGGATCCAGCACCTGCATCACTGTATTCAATATCAGATAAAGGCAACCAGGTTTCAGGATCAGCATCACCGGCAACAGTAAGCTGCCAGCTTGTTGCTGCTGCAGCGTTCGTCCAATATCTTACCGTCAAATAAGGGGAGGAATTAGGATTTGTTGGATAATAATACTGGGGAAAATTGTGTCCCTGGTTGGGATCTGGTGGATATTCTGGATTAGCAGCATTTGACTGAATATTTGAGAAATCCCACGTGACATCATTCGCTACATAGATTGCGACCCAGGTCGGGAACTGAAATTGTAAAATAGCTGTTTGACTCTTTGGAGAAGTCCCAAAACTGAATCCAGTTCCGAAAACAAGAACAGGCAACAGCACAACTACCGGTAAAAGTTTACGCATAGAACACCTCCTTTTTTAATTTATATTACTCACAGTAAATACTAATCTTGCTCTATAATTACCAGCTGGGTCCTCCCAGGACAATTGTAACCTCATATCCATTATTATCCTTTCCCCTGTATCCTGAGTGGGACCACTCTTCTCAATAACCTCTCCATCCCTTTCCATTTGTTTATACAAACCACCATTAACCCTGTAATAGAGTCTTTCTATGGGAATTTCTTCTCCTTCATCCGATACAAAATCACCTTCAGGCTTACAGCTTAACATCCAATCCGTATTTGAAAAAACTGTCATTACTATAGCAGAGGGGACTTCTGCTTTCTTCGTTACAGGATCTACTATACCAAACTGAACCACAGAATTGTCCATCCTTAAAATTAGCGATTCTTCATTTCTGAAACCTACATCTACATTGCCTGTAGAAAAAAGAACTAAAAGTATTAATAACATATATAAAATATAACATAAATTTAAATTTTGTCAATACTTTTTTATAATTGAAATAATATTTTTACATTTTATAAATATTTTTACATTTTTATTTTCATATTTAATATTTAAATTAATTATTAAAGTCTCTGCTCTTCTCGGATGCCTCTCTCTTTGTTTGTACAGAGGTTTTTTTCCTTTTACCTGAGTGTAGAAAATTATACTGATCTATGGTTTTATTCAGATTCTTTAAAAACATAACAAAGTCTTACGCCCTATTGTTTTTCATTTGTTCCTGCTTTATTTACTAAGTTTAATAGGTATAAAAGAAATATTCCAATCCTGAAAGGCGGCACCCGGATTCGAACCGGGGAATAACGGTTTTGCAGACCGTCGCCTTGGACCTCTTGGCTATGCCGCCTATAGAAAAAAAAGCGGGAAACGGGATTTGAACCCGCGACATCCACCTTGGCAAGGTGGCGCTCTACCTCTGAGCTATTCCCGCCTGTCAATATTATAATAAACAATAAAGAAGTGTCAAGTCAAGCGATCGATTTGCCTCATTAAAAATCAACACGAAAATAGTAAAATATATCCCCAGAAAAGGAGGTATAAAAAAACGAAGAAGGAAAGACGAAGAATGAAGGAGGGAGAAGGAAGGATGGAAGAACACCCTCCCTTAATCCCTCCCATCAAGGGAGGGAAACTTTCCCTCCATCTCTCCCCCTTGACGGGGGAGATTAAGTGGGGATGAAAGAAAGGTATAAGAATGGATACAGAAAAGAGACCTGCAAAAAGACTTAATTCCCTACAAAAATCAATATATATTTCATGTGGAAATATAAATGAAGCAATGAATACCCTTTCGTGTGGATCCTTATATGAGGCAATAAATATGCGCCACGAGGGACTCGAACCCCCAACCCGCGGATTAAGAGTCCGCTGCTCTACCAATTGAGCCAGTGGCGCATTTCGGGTGAGCGAGGGGAATTGAACCCCCAACCCCTGGAGCCACAGTCCAGTGCTCTGACCTATTGAGCTACGCTCACCATCATTTTCTACGCGCCTGGAGGGACTCGAACCCCCAACCAGCGGATTAGAAATCCGCTGCTCTATCCTATTGAGCTACAGGCGCATTTTTCGGGGCGAGTGGATTTGAACCACCGACTTCCTGCTCCCAAGGCAGGCGCGCTAACCGAGCTGCGCTACGCCCCGTAAATACTCAATCAACTTTCTCAGTGCCCTTCCTCTATGGCTGACAAGATCTTTTTCAACCATTCCCATTTCCCCAAAGGTTTTAGCGAACCCACTGGGCATAAAGATAGCATCATAACCGAACCCACTTTCACCCCTTTCTTCTGTTACTATAACACCCTCTACGACGCCTTCAAAAGTATCTATCTTACCTTCAGGGGAAATCAGGGCAACAACAGTTTTAAAACGGGCCCTTCTATCCTTTTTTCCCTCAAGTTCTCGAAGTAATTTCTGCCTATTCTCCCTATATCCACCACCGCTATATCGAGAGGAAAGAACGCCTGGTCTCATTTGAAGCGAATAAACCTCAAGTCCTGTGTCATCGGCAATCGTCCAATCTTTAACCTGGTCAAATAACACCTTCGCTTTCTTAATAGCATTATACTTAAGTGTTTTCCTGTCCTCTAATATATTTATATTTTTTGATAGGTCAAGGGTTGAAAATAATTCAACTTTGAAAGCATTTTCGCGAAAAATCCTTTTAACTTCCTTTAATTTATCTCTGTTCTGTGTTGATACCCAGAGCTTCATTTAGAAATCTTGGATTCAACTACAAATGCGTCATCAAAGCCCAAATTCCAAACCTTTAGCTTAAACTTTTCAGCATCATCCTTCGTCAAAAAATCACCTACTCTAACCTTATAAAAGGGAGAAACATACTGAACGTAAACATTTTCAGTAAAATTCTGCCTCAGTTGAGCCGCAAATTGATTAGCCAATTCCTTATTTGAGAATGCACCAAGCTGGACTCTATATCCGTATTTTGATTCTTCTGGCATTTCTTTAATAGTTTCTGCTGCCGTTGTCTCTGCAGGCATAGTTTCTTGTGCCAAAGTAGACTCCTGATTGATAGCCTGGCCAGTAGTATCTTCAGTAACTGTAAGCCCCTGCGTACCTGTTTCCTCAACAAAAACAGGCTCCTCTGATGTACTTGTAGTAGGCCTTGTCTGTTTTACACAGGACAGAGTAAAAAACATAAACACAGCAATCATTAAAAACTTTTTCATAAATCCTCCTTTTTATAGATATTTTTCCATAACTTCCTTCAAAAATCTTCTTAAATCTTGTGCCCTCGCCTTTGGCAAAACCAATGTGGCATCCTCTGTATGAACAATAATATAATCGTTTAAACCTTCTGCAAGTATAACTCCATCCTGAGAAAATAATATACAATTATTATTATTTATATTCAAAACATCTCCTTTTGCAACGTTTCCTCTCGCATCTTTATCAAATATCCTCTCCAGGGATGTCCATGTCCCAATATCATCCCAGGAAAAATCAGCTACAATCATAGCCACATTCTTACTTCTCTCCATAACGCCATAATCAATTGAAATAGGTTGACCTATAGAGTAAAAAGCCATTATATTTTCTTTATTAAAATTTTTAATAAGATTGTCAATTGCTTTTACAAGGTGGGGCTGATACGTTTTTACCTCATTTATTATCTTTTTTACCTTCCAAAGAAAAATTCCACTATTCCAGAAAAAAGTACCACTTTTTATAAACTCTGCTGCCTTCTTTAGATTGGGTTTTTCTGTGAACCTTTTTACATTGTATATATTATCTTCTAATTTTTCGCCAATCTCAATATAACCGTAACCTGTTTCTGGCCTTGTTGGTTTAATCCCAAATGTGACAAGTGTATCATCATTAACGGCACTCAATCCTTTGTCTATAACATTTGCGAATTTCTTTACATCTCCAACAAAGTGATCGGAAGGTACTGTGATCATACTCCCTTCCGAGTCCATTAAGTAGATAACAATTGCGGATAGTGTTATCGCATATAATGTATTCATTCCAAAAGGTTCAAGAATCAATTTCTCTTCTGGAATGCCAATATCTATAAATCTTTTCTTGAGACTATCTGTTGTGACCACGTATATTCTTTCTTTGTCAATAATTTTCTCAAGTCTCTTAATAGTCTCGAGCACAAGGGGATCTTTACTGACTAGTTGTAGAAATTGCTTTGGCTTTTCCCTCCTTGATAGAGGCCAAAATCTTTCTCCCCTTCCACCAGCCATAATTACAGCATAGTTCATTTTAACCTCACTTTTAAAATTGAAGCAATTAAGGGAAATAGTATTTCTTCCCTGCATACAAAAAAATAACCTTTTTTTACAGGTCTACTTACAACATTTTCCAACTCCCTATACTGTAAATTCATATCTATAACTCCTGATATAAGATCAATATCACCATAAAGATTTCTTGCAAGGTTTACTGCTTTTAAAAATACCTCTGGTACAACTACTGCAGAGCCCATATGCAGTACTACACCCTTTTCCATTTTACCAATAAACCATACCAACCTCTTGAAATCTCTCATCCCTGTTTCACCTATTGCAGCCCCAGAAGCCTCTGGATGTTGGTTAATAATATCTGTTCCTATACAAGGATGAACAAAAACAGGAATACCAAATTTATACGCAGATGCAAGCACAGAGTACTCCGCATATTTACCCTTTGTAAATTCTTTCCCAAATGATTCCCCCAGTCCAGTTTTTTCATTATAACCTTTTAATATAAACTCGTTCATTTTTTTACCTGTTTCTTCTGCCATACCAAATAAGCCGTTCCTCAAATATTTCGCAACATCCTCTGATGTTCTTCCAAAAAATGCTATTTCAAAATCGTGAATAGCAAATGCACTATTTATAGATAATCCATCTATTATCCCCGCTGTCATTAAATCTATCATAATTGGATTTAGGCCAAGTTTTACAGGATGGGCACCACTATTCAACAAAAGTTTTCCTCCTGATTTTTTTCTCTCAATAATCTGTTCGATAAATTCTTTTAAATCCTTTGCAGAGAGTATAGACGGGAGCGATGATAGAAATTGTCCCATATCCCCCTCAAATGGCCTACCAAATTCTTTAATATTGACTTTTGAATCCCTCTCTTTTATTTTAATTCTCCTTAAATTATTAAAGTCGGCCTCTTTCACCTTTTCTCTCCTTTAATACAAAATTAATGCTGCCAAAATAGAGCTTTGATTTAATCATAACTGGCACTCTTTCTTTGTCATCCGATAAATATATAAACAGTCCCCCTTCTTCACCAAAGATTTTTTCCCCTTTGACGATAGGCTTTAAAACATAGGTTTTAAATCTACCTGCAGGAACTGAAATTTCTAATGTATTAACAACTGGGACTTCCATAATATTAGGTTTGCCTCCGGTATGGACGGGAATCCTTAACGTATCGCCAACTTTTATGTTTAACCTTCTTATGTAGTAAAGCGCGGAAAGAATGTCCCTGTATCTCTTATCTGTATCATATCTCCTATGATCTGAATAAACTATAGAATCGTCATAATAATCAACTGTTATTTCTTTTTTAAATTTACCCTCCTCGATATGTGTAAAAAATCTTAATGGGGTTAAATCAGAAGACCTTGCAAAAGAAACATACTTGTCATTAACCTTATAAAAATAAGAGAAAAGACCCTTTGTTTTTTCTATAGAGGTAATTACGAAGATACTCTCACCCCTAAAGACAGATGGTCCCTCCGAAGTTAGAGTCGCCTCTCCGACCTTAAATGGACCAAATCTGCCATCGAACACCAGGACTTCACAAAATACTATCATTAAAACCATATACTCATTATACTGGAGCGTCATCAACTTTGCAAGCAAAAAATTGACATCCTATAAATTCTTAGTATAATTCCTTTATGAAATGTCCTTATTGTGGTGCAGATAATGACAGGGTTATAGACACAAGAATTATCAAGGAAGGAGAAGCTGTAAGAAGAAGGAGAGAGTGTCTCTCTTGCGGAAAGAGATTTACAACCTACGAATACGTTGAAAAAACCCCTATTTATGTAATAAAGAAAGACGGAACAAGAGAGGCATTTGAAAGACAAAAACTTCTTCAAGGAGTTTTAACAGCCTGTCACAAAAGGCCTATATCACGGGAGAAAATCGAAAAACTTGTAGATGAAGTAATAGCTGTTATATCCGATCTTTCAAAGGCAGAAATCAAAAGTAGGTTTATCGGTGAAGAGGTTATGAAAAGATTAAAGGAAATTGATGAAATTTCCTATGTGCGGTTTGCCTCAGTTTATAGGGAATTTAAAGACAAAGAAGAATTTTTAAAGGAATTAAAGAAACTTTAGAATTGATTAAACTATTTCTTCCCATTTGGGGAAAAAGAATTAAAAGCTTCTTTAAAAGAGAAAGTAATTTTAAAATTGCTGTATATTTTTTTACTATTATAATATTTTTTATCGGTATTTTTCTATTTTTTCTAAAACTTTTTTCATTTTTGAATAAGGTAGAACTAATAGGGCCCGTTATAAGTGGGAAAATACTTTCTTATTCTTTTTTTATTTTTTTGTTCCTCCTATTAATAAGTAATTCAATTACTGCGTTATCAACATTTTTTAAATCAAGGGAAGTGGAGTTTCTTATGAGTTTACCTGCAGAGCCATCAGATATTTTTTCCATAGAACTTATCAGTACAACATTCTACAGTTCCTGGGCTACCCTTATAGGCGCAATACCTATAACACTTGCATATATTCTTGTGTTTTCAAGATCCTTTCTTTCCATACTTTTTTTAATTCCTTTCTTTCTCTTTCTAATAATTCCTTCATTCACAGGCGTATTACTACTCCTATTACTCAAAAGGTTTAATCCACAGTTAACAGTCAAACAATTGGGGATTACTCTCGGAATATTAGTTATAATTTTAATAGGTCTCTATATAAAAACGAATCCATATTCCTTCAATTTTCCTGATTTTAAAAGTCTTGAAGCAGTAAATAAATTTGTGGATGGTTTCAGATTAACAAATCCTTATTTTCCAAATGAGTGGTTTTTTAATTCTCTTCAAGGACTGATAAATCGGCAATTCTGGATTTTTTCCAAATATTCACTTTTGCTGCTCCTCGGCTCTGTATTACTTACTATTTCTCTGTACTTTGCCGTCATATCATGGTATAGGTCATTATGGCTATTATCCGAAACTGGAAAAAGAAAAACAAAAATCAAAGCAAGTCTCCTCCTGAAACAGCCAACACAATGTTATAATATTATATCAAAAGATACAAAAATATTTTTCAGGAATCCCCAGCAATGGGTTCAATTCCTTATTATTATCTCACTTCTTGTTTTTTATGTAATTTCTTTGAGAAGAACACCTTTGTTTGTACATGATCCATTCTGGTTAACCATAATTGCACTTGTAAATACTGGCTTTGTAGGTTATATATCTGCAACACTTTCTTTAAGGTTTGTATTCCCTTCAATTAGTCTCGAAGGCTCAAAGTGGTGGATATTACGTTCATCTCCCCTATCGCCCAATTTAATTCTAACTTCAAAGATCGTTCTATTTGCGCTTTTTAATTCAATTGTGTCTATTTTTGTAGTAGGTCTTTCAAACATGCGATTAACAGGAGATCCGATCATAACCTTTATTTCTATAATTATTGCCATTTGTTTTTCTATAACTACTGTCATCCTCTCCGCTTCCCTGGGAACAATTTTTGCTGATTTTAATGAACAAAATCCTGCAAAGATTGCTTCTAGCGCAGGAGGCCTGATATCAGCAATAGCCTCATTAATGTACATAGCAATATCCCTTTTTATATTCTTTCATCCGTTATCTTTGTATATACAAAGCTTCCTTCAGGGAAAACAAATAGATGTTCTTTATATACTAAGTTTGCCAATGTTAACATTCTTAATCTTCACTGTTGCGACTGCAATTATTCCATTCAGAATAGCAATAAGAAAAGTAAGGATTATTGAAACATGAATAAAATTATTAAAATCTATACAACCTTGTATAAGTCTTTTGGACCTCAGCATTGGTGGCCTGGGGAAACGCCCTTTGAAATTATGATAGGCGCCATTCTTACACAGAATACAAACTGGAAAAATGTAGAAAAAGCAATATCAAACATTAAGAACAAGGATTTACTCGACCCATTCAAACTCAACTCCATCAGCAATAACGAATTGCAAACATTGATAAAACCTTCTGGATTCTACAGATTAAAGGCAAAAAGACTGAAAAATTTTTTAGAATATTTTATAAAAGATTTTAATGGAAGCATAGAAAATATGAAAAAACTTGATAGAGACAAATTAAGGGATTATCTGTTATCCATCAAAGGAATAGGTAAAGAAACTGCTGATTCCATTATCCTATATGCCTTAAGCAAGGCAATATTCGTCGTTGATACATATACACAAAGAATTCTCTCCCGTCATAACCTGATAAAATTAGGTGAAGATTATGAGCTTATTCAATCAATCTTTCATAATACCCTACCTGAGAATGTTAAACTTTTTAATGAGTATCATGCATTACTTGTAAAGATTGGAAAGGAATTTTGCTTCAAAAATTCTCCCTTGTGTGACAAATGCCCTTTAAAACATTTATAAAGGAGGTAATATGAAAATCGTTAACTTTCTTGGTAAATCTGGAGTATCATTTGGTATTTTACAGGATGATAATTACATCCTTCCTATACCAGAAATTTTCTCTTCTAAAAATTTAAAATATGAATGGCAGTACAACATAATGTCTTTCATCAACAGTTACCCCTATTCTATCAAAATCTTAAAATCCCTGTTATCAAAAGAAATTAATTTTGAAGATAACTTCATTCACTCAAGGGATGTAAAAATACTTCCGCCTGTTCCCAGCCCATCAAAAATTATCTGCCTTGGTTTAAACTATAAAGACCATGTAAAGGAAACAGGGAAAAAACTACCTTCAAGGCCAATGCTTTTCTCAAAGGCACCTTCATCAATAATTGGTACAGGTGACTCTATTATTCTACCTGAAGAAAATGGAAAAAAATTGGAATACATTGATTATGAAGTGGAGCTTGCTGTCATAATTGGGAAGAAGACAAAGGGTATTAATATCGACGAGGTAAAAAATGGAAGTTACATCCTTGGTTACACAATTCTAAATGACGTTACTTCAAGAAGAGATCAAAAGAGGGATGGACAATTTTTCTTTTCAAAGTCCTTTGATACGTTTGCACCAATAGGTCCATGGATTGTGACTTCTGACGAACTATCAAACCCTCAGAATTTGAAAATGATAACCGAACTCAATGGGAAGGTTATGCAAAATTCCTCAACTTCTGAGATGGTTTTCAATGTATTTGAAATTGTCTCATATATATCACAAAAAATAACCCTGTTGCCAGGCGATATTATAGGCACAGGAACACCATCCGGTGTTGGATTTACAAGAAATCCTCCTGTATATCTGAAACCAGGGGATAATCTACTATTAAAAATAGAAAATATTGGTATACTGGCAAATACGGTAAAATAAAAAAGGGGGACTGTCCCCCCTTTTTAACAAAACCTAAATTATACCCAGCCTCTTAACTTCATACTGTACCCACTCAAAATAAGAAACCGTTACACCACCAGCATTCGCAAGAAAATCAGGAATTACACATACACCATTCTTGTAAAGAATTACATCCGCTTCAGGGGTAGTCGGCCCATTTGCAAGCTCAACAACGATTTTTGCTTTTATATTTCCAGCATTTTCTTTTGTGATGACATTCTCCAACGCCGCAATTCCGAATGTGATAAATATGTTACTACCATGCGCCGAATATCTTCTGTAATTCTTGTTTGTACAAAGGAGTAATTTTTTCATTTGACCTACGTTGTTAAGTTGAAGGGAGCTATCTAAAACTTATGAAAAGTTTATTTAATAAAATATCTAATCCCTCAGGATCCTCGTTAAAACTCACGCTGACCGATTTTGTTACTCCTGAATTAGAAAAAACCTCTCTCTACCAAATTTGCTCCTGGCACAACATCTTTTTCTTGAAATAATCTTAAAGAATGAGTTTCCAATTTCACTTTATAGACCTTATAATAAAACTCTGGACTGCAACAATATTCTATGTCTCTCCCAGCTACAGCAGATATTTCCGTCAATATACCATATCCTCCAGTCATGAAAAACAGAGTATTCAAATAAAGATCATCTCCAGAATCACTAACAGCGAAAGCAGATGTTGTAACTGAAAACCGTTATAGTTTATAGCCAAATGGAAAGATTAGTGTCTCTGCCTAACAACACAGACACTTTTTCCCTTTTTTGTTAGGGTGGAAGAACTTATGGAAAAATCCCCCTTGTTCTTGTCGCCTCTGCTACCCTGCCAATAGCAATCATATAAGCAGCAGTTCTCATATCAACTTTTTCTTTCTCTGCTAAGTTCCGGGTGTTCCTATAAGCCTTAATAAGTTTCTCCTCAAGTTTGCGAACAACCGTTTCATACAACCACTGCTCTCTCTGTATGTTCTGCACCCATTCAAAATAACTTACAGTTACTCCGCCTGCATTAGCAAGAATATCCGGAACAACGATTATGCCTTTTTCGTTAAGGATTCTATCTGCGTCAGGTGTTGTTGGACCATTTGCACCTTCTACAACAAACTTAGTCTTAATATTTTCTGCATTCTCCATAGTAATCTGATTTTCTAAAGCAGCAGGGATCAAAATATCTGTGTTGACTTCAAGTATGCTTTCTTTTGGTGAAACATGCTCTGCTTTATCATACCCTTCGAGAAGAAGTTTATTCTTTTCGGCGTACTTTCTTGCATCCTCAACATCAATTCCATCAGGATCGTATATAGCTGTAGATATATCGCTTATTCCAATTATTTTCACTCCTTTCTCAGCAAGAATTCTGGCTGTGTGATAACCAACATTTCCAAAACCCTGCACCACAGCTGTCAAATCTTTTGGTTCAAGACCTTCATCTTTTACAAGTTCCAGTGTTACAGTCGCAACACCCCTCCCAGTGGCTTCAGCTCTTCCGTAACTGCCGCCCAAAAAAGTAGGTTTCCCTGTAACAACGCCAAAAACATCCCGCTTTTGCTCCATACTATATGTGTCAAGCATCCAGGACATTACCTGCGCATTTGTGTTCACATCAGGTGCAGGAATATCAACATCAGGACCAATAATATCACTTATTTCATAAGTGAAACGTCGTGTCATTCTTTCAAGTTCAGGTCTTGACATCTTGCTTGGGTCACAAAGAACTCCCCCCTTTGCCCCACCAAAAGGAACATCTACAACGGCAGTTTTCCAGGTCATCCATGAAGCTAATGCTTTTACTTCATCTAAGTTAACTTTTGGACTATATCTTACGCCTCCTTTATACGGTCCGCGAGAGTTATTATGCTGGACCCTATAGCCAGTAAACATCTTTATACTTCCATCATCCATCTTGACCGGAAAATCAACTGAAATATTTCTATCAGGAGTCTTTAGTAGATCTCTCAACCATGGTTCTAAGTCAAGTTTATCCGCAGCCTGATCAAATTGCATCTGCGCAATCTCAAACGGATTTAGTTTTTCCATAACTCCTCCCTTTTGTTTGTTATTTTTTTCACTAACTGACATATACATAACATTTTTGACCATCTTGTCAAGTGTATTTTTTTAAATCGTGATTTAACCGCCTTTATGCATAAAACTGTGGAAAAATATGAAAAGTAAGTAAGGACAGAAAAATCTTATGGTGAATTGGGGAATGTCAAAGGTTTAGTCCCATTTTTTAAAAGGATATGTCCTCCTAGAAGCCCTGCTTTATCCCCCAATGTGGATACAACAATGGGAACCTTTCTTATAATTCTTCTATTTACTTCTTCCTTTGTTGCTTTCAAAATTAGATTCCTTGCCTTAGCTATTCCTCCACCAATAATAACAATGTCGGGATCAAGAATATTTATTATTGTTGAAATACCCACTCCAAGCATAATTCCTGTCTCATTCAAAACATATATTGAAAGCCTGTCACCATTTCTTGCAGCGTTTACTATATCCTTTACACTTTCGACATTCTTTTCACTTGTAGAAATACCCTTCTTCAGAAGGCCTTTATATCTTTCGATGATTCTGTCAGCTCCAATATAAGATTCAAGACAACCTCTCATTCCACAACCACAAACTGGTCCTTCTGTATTCATAACAATATGCCCAAATTCAGAGGCAAAACCTATTGAGCCAGTGAATAATTTACCATCTATTACAATACCCCCACCTACCCCTGTACCCAATGTAAGGAGTACTACTACTCTGTGGTGTCTACCTACACCATAGAATGCTTCTCCAAGTGCATAAAGGTTAGCATCATTTTCAACTACTATAGGAAACCGCACAATCTTACCTATTTCTTCTTTAAGATTAATGTTTTTTATGGGTAAATTTGGAGGTGAAGTAACTACGCCATTCCTTACAAATCCTGGGAAACCAATACTAATACCCGATATTAGCTCCTTTTTATATTTTTCTATTATATAAATAAGGGAGGACAAAATATCCTCCCTCTTCGTTTTTAATCTATGGAATTCTATAACTTTATGATTACTTACGAGGCCATATTTGATATAATGTCCACCAACATCAATGCCGATGGTTGTCTTCTCTATTATAACCTCCCTTTCTATATCCTTCTCTATCATTAACGGATTTTTTGGGGCGTTCTTTCCTCTCTCCATCTCCCTGTGAAAGAAGCGCCTTTCTTGAAAGACTGATTTTACCAGAGTTATCCACAGAAATTACCTTAACCATTATTTCATCACCTTCTTTTACCACATCTTCTACTTTATTTACCTTATAGGGTGCCAGTTGGGAGATATGGACGAGTCCCTCTTTATTTGAGCTCCCAAGTTTTACAAAAGCTCCAAAAGGCATAATCTTCATTACCCTACCTTTATGTATACTTCCTACTTCAACATCCTCTGTTATTTCCCTTACCATCATCTCTGCATTGTGAACAGCCTCAAGGCTATCCCCAGAAATAAGAACCTCGCCTTCATCGGATATCTCAATTTTAGTACCCGTTTTTTCACTTATTCCTCTGACATTCTTACCCCCAGGACCTATAAGCTCACCAATCTTTTCCTTTTTAACAGTTAACACTGCTATTTTAGGCGCAAATTCAGATATAGAACTTCTGGGTTCAGGTATAGTTTTTTCCATAATTGAAAGAATGCTAAGCCTTGCTTCTTTTGCCTGATAAAGGGCTTCCTTCAAGATTCCAAGGTTAAGATCCTTGATTTTTGTATCAAGTTGTATTGCAGTTATACCATCTCTGGTTCCTGCAACTTTAAAATCCATATCTCCGCTATGATCTTCCTCTCCTGCGATATCAGTTAGTATCTTATATTTTTCTCCGTCTTTTATTAATCCAAGTGCAATGCCAGCAATATGTTTCCTTATTGGTACACCTGAATCCATTAGTGCAAGTGAACCCCCGCAAACTGTAGCCATAGATGAAGAACCATTTGATTCTAAGATGTCAGAGACAACTCTCATAGTATAAGGAAACTCATTCTCATCGGGGATAACAAATTTAAGTGCTTTCTCAGCAAGAGCACCATGCCCTATTTCCCTTCTTCCTGGTCCCCTCATATATGCAACTTCACCAACACTAAATGGAGGAAAATTATAGTGAACCATAAAACGTTTAAATCCTTCACCTACTAATTCTTCTATCTTCTGTTCATCCTGTTTTGTCCCTAAAGTGACGCTACATAAGCTCAAGGTTTCTCCTCTTCTAAAAAGGGCAGATCCATGAGCTCTTGGGAGTACACTTACCTCAGATTTAATCGGCCTTATATCTCTGGGTCCTCTTCCATCTATTCTAACATCGTCATTAATAATCTTTTCTCTCATTCTTCTATTTCTGTAATCCTCTATAATATTTAGTACCTTAGGCCTCAAAGCCTCTTCATATTTCTCAGATTCCCTTTTTAATATCATATCATAGAATTCTTTTCTCTCTTTTTTCCCAACAATGGAAAGCGACTGCTCTACTTCTTCCTTGATATCCTCAATTATTTTATTGACTATATCTTCTCTTATCTCAACATCCTCAACATACAAAGGCATCTTTTGTTTTCCAACTTCTCTAATTAATTTCTCCTCCACTTCTATTACCTTAACTATTTCCCTATGGGCAATTTCCATTGCCGTATAAATAACCTCCTCGTCCAACTCTGATATTCTTCCCTCCATCATTGTGATAGATTCCTTTGTCCCGGCAATTACTAACTCCATCTTACTTCTTTCAAGTTCAGAGATGCTCGGATTCACAATAAACTGATTGTCTGTATAACCTATCTTAACAGCCCCCAATGGTCCTCCAAAAGGAATGTCTGATATACCCAAAGCGACAGATGCTCCAATGATTCCTGGAATGTCAGAATCATTTTCGCCATCAAAAGAAAGCACCATTGCAATAACCTGTGTATCATTGTAAAATTCCTTTGGGAAGAGTGGACGTAAAGGCCTATCTATTAATCTTGATACAAGAATTTCTTTTTCTGATGGTCTCCCTTCTCTCTTAAAGAATCCTCCTGGAATTTTTCCTGCTGCATATGTTCTCTCAATGTAGTTCACAGTTAAGGGGAAAAAATCAACCCCTTCCTTAGGCTCCTTTTCTGCGCATGCTGTAACTAAAACAAGGGTATCGCCCATCTGAACGGTGACAGCACCATTTGCCTGCAGAGCAATTTTACCTGTTTCAATCTTAATGGGTTTATTACCAATCATTGTATTTACCTCAAACATAATCTATCCTCACTTTCTCAGACCAAGTTCTGTAACTAATGATTGATACCTTTTATAATCTTTATTTCTTAAATAGGACAGTAACCTTCTTCTTCTTGATACAAGTTTAAAAAGTCCCAATTTAGTATGATGATCATATTTGTGTTCTTTCATGTGCTTTGTAAGCTTATTTATCCTTTCAGTCAAAATTGCAACCTGAACTTCGGGGGAACCTGTATCCTTTTCATCTCGTCTAAATTTCTTGATGATTTTCTGCTTTTTCTCTTTTTCAACTGCCATTCTTAACCTCCTTAAAAGTTTTTTCTATCTCCTTTTTATCCAAATACAACTGATCTCTTAGGGAGCCAATACTATCAAAACTTTTTTCATCTCTGATTCTCCGGATAACTTCCACATCTATATGTTCACCATATATATTTTTCTCAAAATTTAATATGTGAACTTCTACAACCCTTTTTTGTTTCTTAAGCGTTGGTCTCCTCCCCACATATAACATAGCATTATATTTAAAACCCGCAACCTTCACCCTGGCAGCGTACACTCCATCACAGGGAAGAACTTTAAGAGCCGTATCTATTGCTACGTTGGATGTTGGGAAACCGATCCTATTACCCAGACCTTCACCCTGAATAATAACACCTCCAAAGGAATAAAATCTACCCAAAAATTCCTTTGCCTCTAAAACTTTGCCTTTCCTTAAAAGTCCCCTTATCAACGAACTTTTTATTTCTTTGTTATTTTTTTTAACCTCGGGGAAAATTATGACATCCAGATTAAATTTTTTACAGTAATCTTTCAGAAAATTCGCACGCCCAACGCCTCCTTTACCAAAATTATGATCAAATCCTACAATAATTCTATCTGGCTTTATTTTAGAACAAATAACCTTCTCAATGTAAAATTCCGGGGGGAAATCCGCCAATTCTTCTGTAAAATGAATAAAGAAAACATTATCTGCACCACTATTCCTCAAAAGATTATACTTCTCCTCATCTGTATTGAGCAGAAAATCCTCCTTTATATTTTGAAGGACAATTCTCGGATGGGGTGAAAAGGTCATAACATTTAACTTTCCTAATTTTTTACCGTATTGAAGTAATTTTCGATGACCTAAGTGAACACCATCAAAACTACCAATTGCAACTACCCCCCCTATACGCTTAAGTTCTTGCCAGTCAAACACCTTCATTGAATACCTTCCGTGGTTTTAAAATATAAGTATCTCCAACGCCAATACCAAGCGGATTGTCAAGTTTATCTTTTACAAAATATAAGCCCTCAGGATAATACCCTCTAATTGTACCACCATGTCTGAATCTGTAAACATTCTCTCCCATAAGGGTAACAACAGGCAAATGTGGCAGTGTATCCTTCAATAAAATAATATGGAAATTGCCAGCCTTAATACTATCCAAAGTATACGCATTCTCTATAGAAAAGGGTTCTACATACGTTCTCTTTAATTGATATAAATATGCACCACAACCAAGAAGTTTCCCAATATCCCTTGCCAGAGCACGAAGATATACACCTCTTTGGACAACAGTCCTTATAGATAAAAAAGGTGGGGAAAAATCAAGCAGTTCAATTTTTTCAATTATTACTTCCCTTTTGGGCAATGTAACACTCCCTCCCATACGTGCAATTTTGTATAACCTCTTTCCATTTATTTTTACTGCACTATATAACGGTACTTTTTGAATAATCTTGCCCTCGAAATTCTTAAGAACTTCCTTTATCTTTGTTTCATTTATCCCGGAAATATCTTTTTCTGAAATAACTTCTCCCTCCGGGTCATCTGTAGTTGTACTTACCCCAAGTCTGAGTTGTGAAATATATTCCTTTTTATTTCCATAATAATCCATTAATTTGGTTGCCTTTCCAATAAGAATCAAAAGAAGGCCTTCTGCAAAAGGATCAAGAGTGCCGCCATGTCCTGCATGTTTCAGTTTGAGAGCTCTCTTCACACGATTCAGTACAAATGTAGAACCTTCACCAGGGGATTTGTTTACTAATAAAACTCCATCTTTAATATTAGAAGGAGTATTGTGCTGAGATTCTGTAGTTTGATGTGGGGAAGTCATATATTTTTGAATCTATTCCAATATCAAATCTGAAATTTCTGTATGAGAAACCAGCCCCAAAGGTTGGTCCCAACCTTTTTCCATTATTATCAATAAAGTATCCAAGTCTGGCATTTAGCATATTACTGAAGCTATATTCAATACCGATTGCCTTCCATGTATCGATCCATTCATCATGAAAATTTGTTGTCGTATTAACAAGAATCTTTATTAAGTCACTTGTAATCATAAATCTATTTAGCGTATTCTCAAAGGGCACATACGCAACACCAACTCTCAGCGTCCTTGGTAATGGATCCCTTTCACCGCCTTCGACGAACTGAAGCGAAGTGCCGAAATTTTGGAGTGCGAGTCCAAAATTAAGGTTATTTTTAGCCTTATAGAATGCAGACGCATCTACTGCCCACGCCCTTCCCTGTCCACCACCTTTTCCAGCTACTGCCCTCACTAACCAATCGGGAGCAAGGAAACTGAATATATACTTTATACCAAATGAAACACCGTAATTCTCATTAAATTTTTGAGCTACAGCAAGCTTAACTGCAAGGTCGTAATTGATAAATGGCTCTACAGGTGCACCTCCAATGGAATCAATGTATGTTTCACCCGTAGTAATGTAGGTCAATGCGAAGGTAGTCACAAATTTATCTTTTATTGGGTAAACGCCACTGAAATATTCATAATACATTCCAGGGTATAATCCAGGCAACCAACTGGTATGCTGAAGTCCAAGATATCTATTTTTTACAAAGGCAAGTGAAGCATTATTATAGTATGTTCCATAAACATCACCTTCCACTGCACAAAATGCACCTCCAAGTGCAGTAGCCCTTGAACCAGGGAATATCATAAGAAATACACCTCCTGGATCAAGCGAGCTCCCAATTAATGAGACACCAACTGCAAATAATATAAAGGACCTTCTCATATAAAAAACCTCCTTTTCCGATTGTTGGTTATTATCATATTACAAAAAATAAATAAAAATGCAAGCAAATCAAACAGGCCTCCTCGTTTTCAAAATCGCCTTTTCTCTTGGAGAATCTATTAATTTTTTTAAGCCAATAAACACAATTAGAGAGGTGCCGTATATAATTTTAGGAACCTCATATCCAAAAATTAGTGCGAGTATTAAAAGTAACATAAAGGCAATGGACATCGAGAATTCCCATTTTTTTGTTATTTTGGTAAGAATTAAACCTGAAGATATCCCAACAATGGTTTGAATAGGCATCAAATAAGTCAAAATCCCCAGTGTCGATGCCATTGCCTTACCTCCATAAAATTTCATAATTACTGGAAAATCATGTCCTAACACAACACCTACACCAGCAGTGAATTTTAATGGCAATTCTTTAAATGCAGCAACAATTATAAAACCTTTTGCAAAATCTAAGATCGCTACAATAACCCCCTCTATCTTGCCAACATTTTTGAATGTGTTCTCTGCTCCTGGATTTCCATCACCCAGTTTTCTTATATCCTTTCTATTCTTTATATAGGTGACTATATATGCAGAAGGAAAGTTCCCAGCTATATAACCTAAAATAAAGGCATATATAAATTTCAATTTTGCCTATTTTAAGAAAAACTTTACAATCGAGTATTTCACAACAAAGCCTGCAAATACAATCGACACCATTGACATTAATTTAATAAGTATATTTAGCGAGGGGCCAGCAGTATCCTTTAATGGATCACCTACCGTATCTCCTGTAATTCCAGCCTTATGGGCTTCACTCCCTTTCCCTCCATAATGCCCATTTTCTATATACTTTTTGGCATTATCCATTGCTCCACCCGCATTTGCCATAAAGATTGCAATTGAGAATCCAGAAGTCAAAACACCGGCAAGAAGACCTATTACACCGTTGGGCCCAAAAAGAAATCCTACAATAATAGGTGTAACGAGAACAACAAGCGAAGGGAGAATCATTTCCCTTTGTGCAGCTACTGTAGAGATATGAACTGCTTTGCCATAATCAGGCTTTGTCTTACCCTCTATCAGACCCTTTATTTCTCTGAATTGTCTTCTCACCTCTTCAACAATCTTTGAAGCTGCCCTGCTAACCGCTTTAATGGCAAGAGAACTGAATGCAAGTGGCAACATTGCACCAATAAAAACACCTGCCAATGTAAAGGGATCCATTAGAACGGGGACCAGCGATTCTTTCAGCTGGGCAATATTTAATTTATCAACCCACAACTTTACACCATGATAATATGCGGCAATAAGGGCGAGGGCGGTCAGGGCTGCTGAGCCTATTGCAAATCCCTTTCCTGTAGCTGCAGTGGTATTCCCAAGTGAATCAAGTGCATCGGTTCTCTCTCTAACATATTCAGGGAGATTTGCCATCTGTGCATTACCTCCCGCATTGTCTGCCACAGGCCCATATGCATCTGTAGCAAGTGTAATACCAAGTGTAGAAAGCATGCCTACTGCCGCAATTCCAACGCCGTACAGACCAAGACTAAAATTGCTAAATCCACCTGAAAACATAAAGCTCAGTATGGAGGCTGTTACAACTGTTAGAACAGGAATAGGGGTCGAAAGCATTCCTACACTCAACCCTTCAAGTATAGCGGTTGCATGCCCCGTAGTGGAAGCACGGGCTATCCCTATCGTTGGTTTGTATGAAGCAGAGGTGAAAAATTCAGTAGAAATACCAATAATAACACCTGCAACAAGCCCAACGACCATAGAATACCATACACCCATATGTGTTGGAAGCATAAATCTCATAATAAAGAATGAAACAATCAACATTAATATGCTGCTTCCCCAAACACCCTTTCTCAATGCCAGAAGTAGTGCTCTCTGGCTTACTTTCTCAGATGTCCGTACAAAAAATATCCCAATTATAGAAGAGATAACACCAATGCCTGCAAGAACCAAGGGTATCATAACCCCCTTTATACCGAGTCTTGCAGATGCAGCAAGGGACATAGAAGCAATAATAGAGTCTGTATAAGACTCATAAAGATCTGCCCCCATTCCTGCAACATCACCGACATTATCACCTACATTATCTGCTATTGTAGCTGGGTTTCTTGGATCATCCTCTGGGATTCCCGCCTCAAGCTTCCCAACAAGGTCAGCACCTACATCTGCAGCCTTTGTAAATATACCTCCACCAACCCTAGCAAATAAGGCCTGCGTCGATGCTCCCATTCCAAAAGAAAGCATTGTAAATGTAATAGATTCAAGAAGTTGATTTCCCGTCAATCCAGCATGCACTGAATAGAACCATCTCAATATAGAAAACCATATACTCATATCAAGGAGGGCAAGACCAACTACTGTTAATCCCATAACTGCACCAGCAGAAAAGGCAATCCTGAGCCCACTATTCAGGCTATTCCGTGCTGCATTTGTGGTTCTTGCACTTGCCCTTGTGGCAACACTCATTCCAATAAATCCAGAGAGTCCAGAAAAGAATCCTCCTGTCAAAAATGCGAAGGGGACAAATATAGGTTGAAGTTTACTTAACGCAAGAAATATCAGAAGAACAAAAGCTACTGCAAAAAATAGTGCAACAATTTTATATTGCCTTTTAAGGTATGCACTTGCACCTTCTCTAACTGCTTCAGCAATACGCTTCATTGCATCGGTACCTTCGCTCTCCCTCAATATTCTTCTGGTAAGAATAAACGCAAAAAGAAGCGCCAAAAGCGATCCACCTGGAGCAAACCAGTAAAAGCCATTCATTCATTCCTCCTTTTTTTTAATCAAAATACAGGTGAATATATAATAAAATAACGAAAAATCAATAGTTTATCTCCTGACTATACCATAAAAAAATATTACTAACATCAAAAAATAAACAAATATTCTAAAACCGACAGAAGCAATAAGGCCTACAATGGCATAAAAGCCCACTTTAATGCTTTTCTTCAGTTTTCCCGTTGAAAAAAATTCAAACAAGAAGGAAAATATAAAAGGAAATGTAAGTAACAAAAAAATATTACCTGTGATTACACCCATTATTAAACCGATAAATGCACCAATCATACCCCATTTTGAGCCACCTGCCAATTTAGCGGAAAGACTACTGGAAACCCAATCTGAGACTATAGATAAAACCATAAGTAAGACTAAACTTATGTATATCGGTACTGAAAAAAATCGGAATGAAAAACCAAGAAAAATATAGCCAATAAATGCTAATGGAATTCCTGGTAATACAGGGATAAAAATACCTGCCAAACCTACAATCAGAAATAAAACACCAATAATTAACAATAATATGTGCACATACAATATTATTTGTAATAGATAAAATGTCAATATAACCTTTTTATTAACTGTAAAATAAGGAACCGATGCACTAAGAATCATTTCTTACTTGATTTTATTTTTAATTTGATTTATAATTCAAAAAAGGAGGTGATAAAATGGAAGAACGAAAAGAGGGAAGAAAGGGATATCCTTTAAAAAAAACCCTTAAAACGAAGGTTTCTATTCTCTTACTTACTACTTACTTTCTTTTATTTGTGATGCTTGCATTCATACTTTCTCTATTTTTAAACTGGCAAGGATTAAAAAGAGGGTTTTACGCCTTGGGAGGGGAAGAAAAATTGGTCTCCCATGCTATGGAAGGTGGACTTATTGGACTTACTATTGTGTTCATAATTTACCTCATTGTAATTTTCTTACTTATATATACAATAGCAAGAAACTTCACTGGTCCAATCTACAGACTTGAAAAAACAATCAGTGAACTTGCTAATACGGATAAGAAAGTTAAGCTTATCTTTAGAAAATCTGATGAGACATTTTTCCACAATATCTCAAAAAATTTTAATTATTTAATGGATCGTTTAGAAAAAGACGAAAATTTACTTGATAAAATTTCAGGTATACTTGAAAAAGAAAATTGCTGCAAAGAACTCATAGAGGAGATAAATTCAAGGAAAGGTAGCTAATAAACACAAACACTATGCAAAAATCGTCCAGATATATAGCACTGAGAAACACTACAAGGGTAATTTTAGCTTTTTTTTATGTTTATCTTTTTCTGGTAGGAATAAAATTACTGGAATTATCTCTTAAAGGTTTTGGTATTGATTTTGCACGCTCTCTCATCTCTGTAACTTCTAATTCCTTCGTTGGCTTATTCATTGGTGTCATATCAACAGCAACTATCCAATCATCCTCAGCAACAACTTCGATAGTTGTAGGTTTTGTTTCATCGGGTGTATTGACCATAAGAAATGCTATACCAATAATTATGGGTGCTAATATTGGAACTACTGTTACAAATATCATAGTTTCACTCGCACATATTTCCAGAAGGGATGAATTCAGCCGTGCATTTCCAGGTGCAGTTGTCCACGATGTATTTAATCTTCTAAGTGTAGTAGTTTTTTTCCCACTTGAGATGTATTTCCATTTAATCGAACGCCTATCAAAAATTTTCGCTATGGCCTTTGTTGATATTGGTGGAATAAAATTTACATCTCCACTAAAGATTATAGTTGAGCCAGTATCAAAATTATTCTTGAAGTTATTTCACAATTTCTACCTGATATCCCTTATTTTTGCCTTTTTCTTGGTAATATTTTCTCTTGTGCTGTTGGTTAGATTTATTAGAAAAGTATCCTCTGGAAAACTGGAGATTCTTGTTGATAAATATCTCTTTTCGAAGGCTATAGTAGCAGGCATCCTTGGTTTATTTCTTACTATGTTTGTTCAATCTTCTTCAGTAACGACATCCCTTGCAGTACCACTCATTGGAGCAGGTATACTAACCGTTGAAAAAGTCTTTCCATACACACTTGGCGCAAATGTGGGGACTACATTTACTGCCTTACTTGCCTCTCTTGTTACTGGAAATTTTCTCCCAATCCAAGCTGCCTTTGCACATCTATCATTTAATTTAATGGGCATTATTGTTTGGTATCCATTAAAGATAGTTCCTATTTCCATTGCAAAATGGCTGGGCTCATGGGTATCAAAAAAAAGGTGGCTGGCTATATCATATATATTATTTATATTTTTTATTGTACCAGGTTTATTTATTGTTATCTTTAGGAGGTGAATTATGTTTGAAAGTTTTCTATCTTTTTGGAAACAATCTGATATTCTGAGCGTTGCATATAAAGAGGTTGGAAGGATGCTCTTAATCGCAAAGAATATGTATTATTATTCAATGAATGTGCTCTTAGAGGGACAGCAAGAAAAGCGGGATTTATATAAAGAAGACCAGGAACTAAACAAACTACAAATTGATGTTAGGAGAAAAGTTCTTGAACACCTTGCCATATCTCCAAATCAAGATATAACTCCCTCTCTAGTTTTAATAAGTATAATAATAGATATAGAAAGGATAGGTGACTATTCAAAAAATCTTCTTGAACTTTCCCATAAATATCCGGAAAAGATGGAAGGCACTTATGTAAAAGAGATAATAAAACTTAAGAAGGTCGTAGATGATAACTTTGAAAAGACAATAGAAGCATTCACGAAATGCAACAAAGAACTGGGCAAAAAGGTTATGGAATCGCATGCAGAGATTGCAAAAAAATGCGAAGCCATCGTCGAGAGACTTGTGGATGACCCACATATTGGCTCAAGATTAGGAATAATATATGCATTGCTTGCAAGGTATCTAAAGAGAGTAAGTGCACATTTGAAAAATGTGTCTTCAAGTGTCGTAAATCCCTTTCACAGACTGGGCTATAGACCAGAAGGAAATTAAGGGCTTGACAAAACAAAAATCTAACATTATTTTTCAGTGTTGCCGAGGTAGCTCAGTTGGTAGAGCACGGGACTGAAAATCCCGGTGTGGGCGGTTCGATTCCGTCCCTCGGCATATTTTTTATCCATCTAAACTTTTGTCGATAGATACTATGATTACAATATTAAATTATATGTCTCTAAAATAATTTGTAGACATTCAGGTTTTCAATGTTTCTATTTTTGTCCTGTTGATGCTATCATTGTCTTACGACTATACTACCTTAGCCATACATCTGCTGTCACACTTGCAACATTAGCTGCAATATCGTCATCAATAACTTCGTAACCGTTAAATGTTTTTTCCTCTCTTGGTTTTAAATGTAGTTTGTTCTGATAACTATCATGTAACAAATTACCATTTTCATCAACAAATTTTATTTTGGCGTTAAGTGTAATTGCTTCATTGCTGTTGTTCTTAATGGTAAGCCACCAAACGAATTTCCACCATATATCATTCGCCTCAGTAATATCTGATTTTATATTTACTATCTTCCAATCAGGAATCTTCCTTGGCTTCAAAGTTTGGTTTAAAAGGCCATTTACTCCATGACCAGTGATGACATACTTATAACCATTCCTATCACTTTCGTATCCTACAATACCAGCCTTTTTTGCTGTACCAGACATATAGGCAAAATCGGGTCCTTCCTTTCCATTTACGGGATTTTTAAAGTTTCCTAAGAGATACTCGCTTGCCCAAGAAATATCACTGTTTTTTGGATAATAGCCACTATCAACACGGAAGATCTCAGCAGCAACCTGAAAATTACGCATGTTATTCTCTACGCTTTCCTTTACAGATTTTACATTCGATGAGAACGAATTAGTTGCGGATGAACCCAAAGGTGGGATGGCTAATACACCCACTAAAACACCTATTACGAAAGCAAGAACAATAAACATTATTGATAATGATTTTTCCATATACCTCCCCCTTGTTTATTTTTGCTTCTTATTACTTATATTAAATGACTTTTATAAAAAAATCAAGTAATTTATAAAAAAATCTTCTTAACAATTTGATTAGACATAACTAAAAATTAACATAATAAAAAACTTATCTTCTTCTCAGGATATCGGCTTTTTCCTTAATCTTCTTGGCTTCTGCATTGTAGCCCAATGAGTTGGCACATTCTGCTTCCTCGTACAGAATTTTTGATACCCTTTCAACATCAGTCCCGGCAGTCTCCACTGCCTTTCTATATATTTCTAAAGCCTTTCTATCATTCCTTTCACAGTAATATTTTGCCTCAAGTAATAAGAGATCAACCTTCCCACTGTCAGAAAGGACTGTAAGCCCACTCTGGATAAAATTGAGGAAATCCTCTTCGATGCCGTCATAATAATAACCTTCAGCAAGAAGCAAATATGCCTTTTCAAAGTAGTCAGAATATTTATAATCTTCAATAATTTTCCCGAGGGCAATTTCTGATTCTCTGTAAAGACCAGAACTAAAGTAGGCACGGCCAATCATATAGAGCGCGTACGGCTTTAACTCCTCTCCTTTTATCTTTCTGAAAAAATCAATTGCCTTCCCGATTTCATTCTGGGAAAGATAATATTCACCAAGAAACTGGAAAACTTTATCTCCAGCCTTATTTTGACTGATATACTCGTTAACAAATTTTTCTCCTTTTTTATTCTTACCCATTAATCTATATGCTTCAAAGATTTTCAGTACTATCTCATCACGATTTTTATAATTAGGGAATTTTTTATAAAATTGTAGTAATACTTTAATGCCCCTTGTATATCTATGAGCTGAAATATAAAAATCTGATAAAGCGATCATTAATTCTGGAACCCTGTAATTATCAGGATATTTCTGAATAAAACTCCTATAAAAGTAAATTAGAGAGCCATATTTTCCACATTTGTACCTGGCGTATTCAAGGTTATAAATGAGTTCATCCTCAAGGGACTTAGGTGGATTGTTCTGTAGCCCTATATTAAAATACTGTTCAGCCTTCTCAAATTTTCCCAGTTTTAGATAGATATCACCAACATAATTTGCTGAATAGGATATCCAGGGACATTCGGGATAATCAACCATCAATCTTAAGAAATATTTTTTAGCCTGCTCAAGCTTATCTATAAGATAGTTTATTTTACCCAGTAAAAATAAAGCATCATCCGCAATATCAGAATCAGGGTATTTCTCATATACCTGATAGAAGTATTTAAGGCCTTTCAAATCACCCATCTTTAAATATGCCCTGCCAACCCTATAGATAGCGTATTTTACAAGTTCTCCCTTATAACACGAAAGGAACTCATTAATAAATGCTATCGTTTTTTTATAATCCCCAAGTCTATAGTATATCCAGCTTAGTGCAAATAGTGCATGTGGTCTTAATCGATTATCAACTGTATCCTTTATAAAAAATGTCTCTGCTTCTTTATACATCTGAAGGTTATATAGTGCAGTACCAATTACAAAGTTTAACAAAGGTGATTGATAATTTGCACCGCCTATAAATTTTATTATTTCATTCCATCTATGAAGTTTCAGTAACGAATAGGCAAATAGATCAACAAGAAATTTATCATTTCTATCTTCTTTGTATAACCTTAAAAATATTGCATATGCCTTCTCTGTAGAATCAGATTTAAGGTATGCATACCCTTTCCCCTCTTCTTTCTCCTTTTCGCTTATTTGTAACCTTGCTAAAATCTGGTTAATAGTATCTGGATTTTCTTTATAAAAAATGAGCTTAAATTTATCCTCATCACTGCCAAATTTTTTTATAATTTTGATCCCAGAATCTTGGTTAACATACATCAGTGCTATACCCTTTAAATAATCAGTCCCTTTTATATTGTCTACATAGAAAAGGGCAGAATCATATGCGCCTGTAGAGTACAGAAGTATTCCCTTGAGTATCCTATACTCTTCTTTTTTACCCATATACTTAAGCAAATCAATATATTCTTTTGCATCTTTAAAATTTCCTTCTTCTAATAATTCCACTGATCTCCTTACTAATACTTCCGGATTATACTGATATGCAGGTGATATCTTTAAAAGGACGGAGAGACTTACAGAGAGAATTAAGTTAACCATATTTTTTAATAAGCTCCCCTTCCACTCATAACTGCTGGAATTGTTTTGAGAATAATTTTTAAATCAAGGAATAACGACCAATTATCTATGTACTTCAGATCAAGTTCCATCCATTTGTCAAAACTTACTTCATTTCTACCACTTATCTGCCATAAACAAGTAAGCCCTGGTTTCATAGAAAGCCGTCTCCTTTGCCATATTTGATAATTATTTACTTCATCTGGAAGAGGAGGCCTTGGTCCAACTATAGACATATCCCCTTTGATAACATTTATAAGCTGGGGCAGCTCATCGAGGCTATATTTCCTTATAAATTTCCCAGTGCTCGTAATCCGCGGATCATTCTTTATTTTAAATGCAACTCTGCCCATTTCATTTCTGTTTGCAAGCTCTCGCTTTGCAAGGTCAGCACCAATATACATCGTTCTGAATTTATACAGTACAAACTTTCTACCATTTAGTCCTGCTCTGACCTGTTTATATAAAACAGGTCCTCTGGACGAAAGCTTAATCAGGATGGGTATCAAAAAATACAATGGAAAGGTTGAAAAAATTAATATCAATGCAATTGCTTTGTCAATTATATTTTTGACAAATAATTCTAAATGACGCATTGTAACTCTATGAAATGAAATAAATAATTCCCCACTAACATTCTCAAGGGTAGCAAAGGAAAAAACGTTCTTAAAAACCGGTCTGACTGGATAAGACACTGTAATTCCCAACTTTTCACAAATACCACCTAAAATAAAGTATTTTTTTTCAAGGATAATTGCCCAATCAACAGAGGTATTTTTGAGCCTTTTTTCAGCTATTTTTAAAAAATCCTTGTTTACCTTTTTTGCGTTAAGTCTGCCCACATCCTCAATAAAGAAAAAAGAATTTTCCTGAAATGCACCAACCAAATGATCAGAGTATTTTTTACTCCCAATGAAAATAGTTCTTATCGAAAAGAACCTCTTCCTGGCAATTATTTCTCTTTCAAGAATAAGAACAGCAGAGGAAATAATAGTAAATATTACCAATGCTATCCTCGATTGAGTAAATAGCTTAAAATAATAGAGAAAACCAATGCTCACAAGAAGACCAATAACTAATGTTATTAATGTTCTAATATAATATTCAGTTTTGACAAGTGGAAACTCCGTCAATTTAAGATTATTGTTATAGAAGGCAAAAATATATACAAAGAAAATTATAGGCAAACCTCTAAAAAGACGGTATATGTTAAATTCACTATAGGAGATATCCGGGGTAATTAGCCACCTAATCAGGTGGGAAATATAGTAGGAAATCAGAATTAAGAACACATCCAGTAGCGTTATCGTCCAAATGCTAAAAACCTTTCTCTGATGCATTTTAATAACCCTTCATTTTATAAAGAGCATACCAAAAATGTATCACTAATATTCTTAAAAGGAGTCCTAACCCCAGAAAAAACAATAATGGGTATCGTATATCATATATTTTTCTTAGATATCTATACATACTTACATTATGTTCTATTTTAGCCTTTAACATAATATGTTTAGTACTTGCTCCCAATTTATGATAAAAGACGGCTTCGGGGAAATAACATACCTTCCTACCACTTTTCTTTATACGATAGCAATATTCAGTATCTTCGAGAAAAAGAAAAAATTCTTCATCCATGCCACCCAATTTTTTGTAAAGTTCCAGCGGCGTCAACATAACTGCACCCCTCAACCAATCTACATACTGGGTTTCATTATAATTAACATCGTATAACATATACTTCTTGGAAATTGGATTGCCTGGGAAAATCTTTCTTAAAAGTGATTCTCTGCCAAAAAAAACATTGAATATGTTAGGGAATTCTCTACAAGAATATTGAAATTGACCATCAAAATCGAGAAGTTTGCCTCCAATTACTCCACATTCCTTGTGATTATCAGCAAATTTCAACATTCTATCAATTGCTCTTTCAGTAACTATAACGTCTGGATTGAGAAAGAGTAGATAGTCCCCTTTCGCAATTTTTGAAATCTGGTTACATGCCTTTGAGAAACCTATGTTGTAAAGATTCCTGATTATCTTGATACCCCTAATCTTTTTTAAGGTTTTCAAACTATTATCTGTGGAAGCATTATCAACAACAATAATTTCAAAACTACAATGAGGAGGGTAATGCCTTATACTTTCAAGAAGGCTATTAATGTATATTTCTGTATTATAATTGACAACTCCAATGGTAAGTTTCATATCCTTCTAAATAATCTATAGAAACCCAAACGTAAAACTATTAATAATGCCTCAAATATTATTTGTTTGGACATCTTGGACCTACCGGATCTTCTATCAACAAATATTATAGGTATCTCCTTTACCTTAAATCCAAGATAGTATGCGTAAAAATGCATCTCTATTTGAAAACCATATCCGTCTGCTCTTATCAGATCTAAGTTTATTTTCTGAAGAACTTTTCTTCTGAACCCCTTAAATCCACTTGTTAGGTCCATTACTGGGACTCCCGTTACAAGCCTGGCAAAAATATTTGCAAAAAAACTCAGCATCACCCTGCTTATTGGCCAATTTACTACACTTATTCCATTAGAGTATCTCGATCCTATTACCAGATCGTACCTTTTGAGCTCATCATAAATTCTTGGGAGGTCATTGGGATTGTGAGAAAAATCTGCATCCATTTCAAATATATAGTCATACCCCTCTTTAATCGCCCATTTAAAACCTTCAATATAAGCTGTACCCAATCCCTTTTTGTCTGGTCTCTCAATAAGGTGAACTCTCTTGTCTCTTTTTGCAATGTGTCTAACTATCTCACCTGTGCCATCTGGAGAATTATCATCAACAATCATCACATCCAACTCTACTGGTTGAGAAAGTACTCTATTTATAATATTATCAATATTTTCCCTCTCATTGTATGTTGGAATTATTACTAGTCCTTTATTCATCTTCGCCTCAAAATAAGATTTAAAACAATTGTCAAAATAACTGAAATTAAAATTGAAGTGGCAAGAGGAAAATAAATTACAAAATTATTCTTTTTTATCGTAAAATCACCGGGTAGGTTACCAAAAAAGGGTAAAAACTTAAAGAGATAAAATATACCCCCTATAGTAAAAATAATAATACCTGTTATCATCAACATCTTGCCTATATGTACACCCATCATTTGTCACTTATTATAAGGCTTATTATCTCTTCCTCATAATAAATATAGTTTTTATTCTTAGCCATTTCTCTAACCATAATATAATATATTAGTGTTATAAAAAAATGTCAATAAAAAATAATCATTGATAAATTTACTTAATTGTATACTATTTATATATGATTTTCCTATTATTGTTTGATATTGGACTAGCTCTGGGAGGAGGATCTGCCTTTGGCTTTGCTCATATAGGTGTTCTGAAGGTCCTTGAACAAGAAAAAATACCTATATCCTATATTTCAGGAACAAGTATGGGTGCTATTATAGGTGGCTTGTATGCAGCTGGGTATTCTCCAGAAGAAATTGAAAGCCTTACAACTACAGTTGATTGGGCTAAATTCTTTTCTTCTCAAAATATCCCACTTCCCCGATATGAAATAAAGACTTTATTTCCGTATATCTCAGAATTCACTCTTGGTATAAATGGTTTCAAACCCGTCCTACCAGAAGGAATAAACAATGGTTATAAAATTGAAAACTTTCTAAAAAAGTTGCTTATGTATGCTGAAATACATTCAGGCGGAAATTTTGACAGTTTAATGATCCCATTCAGGTGTACAGCAACTGAAATGAATAGTGGAAAAATAAAAATTTTCAAGAATGGAGACCTAACTTCGGCTCTAAGAGCATCAATAGCAATGCCAGGGATCTTTTCTCCTGCAATAATGGGTGACTCCATATATCAAGATGGAGGTATACTTGACAACGTGCCTGTAGACTGTTTACCCGAAGAAAATCTAAAACTTGCTTCCTATATTTTAAGAAAAAAACTGGATAAGGTTAACAATCTTCTGGATGTATTAAAACAGAGTCAGATTCTAATACTTAATTATTTGAATGAATCATCAGCGAGCAATGCAGATATAAAAATCCCAATTTTACTAAAGGACAATTTTAATTTTATATTTAAGAACGCAAAAAAATATATCTCCTCTGGTGAGTTTTATACAAAATTAAAAATCCCAGAAATCAAAAAATTTTTGCCTCAAGAAATAGACTATAACATAGAAGAAAAAAGACATAATTTCACAAATAAGCGGAATTACTATATAAAATCCATTAACTTTGAAGGTACAAAGATAAAGCCAGAAATAGTATTAAAAAATTATTCTCTTAGGCAGGGGGATATTTTAATACCTGAAAGGATATACGAAACAGTTAATAATTTATATGCTACGGGTCTTTTTAGAAAAATAAGCCTATCTTTAAAAAAATTGAATGCAAGTGACTCAGTATCCTTAAATTTTTATGTAAGTGAAAAAAAGCCTTCCACTCTACGAACTGGCTTCTTTATCGACAACTTTCACAACAAAGAGGTTACTCTTTCTTATGGATTTAAGCATATCAGAAAATATTATTTCGATTTTTCCTTTGGTGGTGCATATGGTGATAAAAAAATAATATATTCATTACTTTCAATGGAAAATCTAACAAAAGAAAATTTTGAATTTTCTTTGCTGTTACACTATACAAATGATACTATTAAGTTTAAAAATACAAGAATAATACATTATGGGACTCTTATAAGAATAAATAACTTCTTTAAAAATAACAGAATCCAATCATCGCTGTCCCTGGGATTAGAGAACAAGTCACTTTATTTTATAAACATTTTTTATAATAAGCCCCCCAACGAAGTGAACCCCTTTAACAGGCAAGGGCTTTTTTCTCAATTTATGTTTGAAACAGGTGTTCCTCATTTTTCTAGTTATGATTACTCTGTCGGATACATAAAATTAATCTATTACAAAAAAATTTCAAATCAATTCAGGATATACACTGGCGCCCAATTCTATATAGAAAATGGTTATCCCCCAGACTTCCGTAGAAAAATCCTCGGTGATGTTGACATTTTGCCTGAACATCCTCTTTATCAATCTGCTGTGGAAAATTTCTTTGTTTTAAATACCTATCCTCGGTTTAGACTACTTTCTTTTAATGTCTTTAATATCAATACAGATCTATATTTTTCATCTCACATAGACCTCGGAATAATAAACAATAATTACGATAACATAAATATATACATATCTCCTTTCTTAGAATTATTCCCGGGTCCAATAAGAATAGGGCTAATTTCAAAAAAAATATATGTCTCTTTTGGCAAAAATTTCTTTTAGGTTACCCCTGCAAGCAGCCTATTTGCAACGATTTTAAGGGCTTCATTTGATAGTGCAAAATTGAATCTCACCTTTCTTTCGCCCGCCTTTTTATCATTGTAAAAACTTGACCCCGGGACAACTGCGATTCTTTTATTTTTAACGAGAAATTTAGCAAAGGCCCAATCATTTCCCTCCCAGAGACCTTCAAAACCTGCAAAAATGTAATAAGCCCCTTCTGGTTTATAGAAATCAAATCCAGACCTTTTAAGAATTTTCATAAAAAAATCTCTTTTTTCTTTATAAATCTTACGAAGCGAACTGAAATAATCTTCTCCCCATTTAAATTGTTCTACTGCCCATTGGAATGGAGAAGGTGCACAAACTGCAAGGTAATCATGAACTTTCCTTATGCCTTTCATAATGGGTTCTCTTGCAAGGACATAACCAATCCTCCAACCAGTAACTGAAAATGTCTTAGAGAAACTACCTACTATAACACTCCTATCAACAATTTCAGGGATATTCAAAGGAGAAACATATGGATTCTCAAATGTTATATATTTATACGTTTCATCTACCAAAAGATAAGCATCCTTTTCCAAAACAGAATCTGCAATGAGTTTTAATTCTTTCTCTTTAAATATCCTACCTGTTGGGTTGTGGGGAGAATTCAAAATAAATAATTTGTAGGGGCTAAGTTTTTCTATCTCGGCCTTTGTAATTGAATAGTCAGACTTTTTTAACTTGAGAAAAATTGGTTTCCCCCTTGAAAGTGCAACAAGCGGGAAATAACTCTCATAAAAAGGCTCTGGTATAACCACACTGCTTTCACCTTCAATTAAAGAAAAAATTGAAGATGCAAAACCCTCACTTGCACCCGTTGTTATCAACACCTCTGACTCCGGATCGAATTCAACACCTGTCTCATTATAGATAATCTCGCTTATTTTTTTCCTTAATTGGGGTCTACCATAAGTTACAGTATAGCTATTAAAGTCACCTCTAATAGCCTCTACTGCAAAATCAAGCAGTCTCTCAGGAGGTTCGATCCGTGTAATGCCTTGTGCAAGATTAATGGCATTATTTTCAATTGCGAGTCGTGTCATTTCCCTGATAACTGACTCACCAATGTCTTCCAACAGTGTAATCATAATACGAATTATAAAGAATAAATCAAATTAGTCAAGAATTTTATTTTCCTTGTAATTACTATCTAGAGATGTCACATTAGACAAGGAAGTAGGCGATATATTTTTTTCTTTTGGTATTCTTTTGCCTTTGTCGTTTGTCTTTGCCATATCCTATTCTCTATTTCCTATATCCTGCCTTTATTTACCTCGCTCTTCTCTCTATATCGGCTACTACCTTGCTATTCGTTCTATATCGACCCCTACCTCGCTTTTCGTTCTATACTTCTTCTACCTTGTTTGACCCTACCTCGCTTCTCTTCCTGCTTCTCTTCTACCTTGTCTTTTACAGGAGACCGGGACTGACAAGGCAGAAGAAGTATAGAACGAAAGCAAGAAAAATG
>Ga0190360_1000132_pt1 | contig 40833 bp, 39 predicted proteins | sample 48721834_MG_FD_161271 | JGI IMG/M metagenome (GOLD analysis project Ga0190360, IMG submission 161271) | Hydrothermal vent microbial mat bacterial communities from Southern Trench, Guaymas Basin, Mexico - 4872-18-3-4_MG | ecosystem: Environmental > Aquatic > Marine > Hydrothermal vents >...
ACATAGACAACTGTACTGTCCTCGACACACCGGGCGAAACGTATCTTCTGACACAGAGCATATGGAACTCCACGAACTCAACCTGCATGTACGTCCAGGCTGATAATGTTACGCTGGACTGTCAGGGCAACAGGATAGACGGAGTTGACAACGCAAATACCTATGGTGTGAAGATTTCCAACTACGACAACGTAACGATTCGCAACTGCGAGGTATCCGACTGGGCATATGGTATAGACATATCTTCTTCTGCCGGCAGCAGGATATACAACAATTTCATAACCTCGAACACGGACAGGGGAATAAACATAGTTTCCGGATCGACTTACAACAACCTGACCAACAACACTGTTTTCTTTAACGAAGACTACGGGGTTGTGTTTGCTTCTTCCTCCAGCAACAACTTCAGCCACGGAAACGTTTCGAAAAACACAAACCACGGAATTTGGTTCTCGACCGCGAACAACAACAGAGTTGAATATGCTGTTGTAAGCTTCAACGCACAGGACGGCATCAACCTCGATTCTTCTGATAACAACGTGATATACGAAACTAATACAACATCCAACAAGGCAAGAGGTATTTATGCAGCGTCATCCTCAGGCAACAGGATAGAAGGCGGTAAGGTAGTATCCAACAGCAACACAGGTATCTGGTTCTACCAGTCAGCAAGCAACAACGTAACGTCTGTCAACAGCTCCCTGAATACGAACAACGGCGTGTACCTCGAATCCAGTTCAAACGGAAACAGAATTGAAAATTGCATTTTTCTTGATAACGGCGGGAACGGGATTTATTCGCAATCCTCTTCCAACAACCTCATTATAAACATCGATGCCTCTTTGAACGTACGCGGGATAATGATAAGCTACGGTTCGGGAAATAATGTAAGCAGGAGCAATATCCACTCCAATGACAACGAAGGCATGCGTTTGACATACACCACCAACAACTACATCATAGACACGCTCATAAACGCTTCACCCGGCGATGAGGTTTACGCAGATGACACAAGTTCTTCCAACAACTACTTCATAAACACAACGTTCGACAAGAATAATATTTCCGTGAACGGCAACACGGTTATCTGGGTCAGATGGTACCTGCAGGTACAGGTTAAGGACATGTCCGAAAATCCTGTGCAGGGAGCGGATGTCAACATAACGGACTCGTACAATTCCTTGAAGTTTAGCGGTCTTACGAACTCCACGGGCCATATAACAAGACAAGTCCTGAACGAATACAACCAGACATCATCTGGGAAGAATTTTTTCACCAATTACACAATTAACGTCAGCAAGTCAGGCTATGTGGCGAACCAGACGCATGAAAACCTGACAGAGAGCAGATTCGTTGTTATCCATTTGCAGGATATGGGACTGCCTATTGTCGAGGTTAAAACATACACAAGAGCACTTGCTGAAACGAGCATATTCAGACCGGGAAGAATGGTAAGGATACGCGCGACTGTGACGAGCAGCACAGGCAGGGATTACCTGTCGAATGCAACTGTTCTTATAAAGGATAATCTCGGGGCAACGAAGGTGGGCAATGCCAACATGGCAAACATCTCGGAAATAACCAACGGCTATCTATACGAATACAACTACACGCTTCCTTCGGACGCATCGGGCTTGTGGCTGATAAATGTTACAGCCACTGACGTCGGAAATGGAAAGGGCTATGACTGGACCAAGATAGCTGTTGCCACCCTTAATGTTCAGGTGAAGCTTTCGCTGAACAGTACATGGAATTCCGCCATGATGTATGTACCCGGCCTTGGAGAAAGAACATACAGCCAGCTCGCTTCCATAAGTCCCTACACAGATCTGAACCCACCTCACTATTATTTATCCTCATATTTGAATGATGTTCTGGTATCACTTGTTTTCTCTTCAGAGAGCCCATTGATGATAACGGCTGCAGCAGCGTCTGATGAATATGAAATGCAAACAGACCAGAGATTCACGAACTTCATGGTTTTTCTTGTTTTTTCCAAGGGTAACTGGAGGCAGGTGAACAACCGCATGGATATGATAGAGAAGGGTGAATTTCTTTCGAAGCTCTCCCCGAGTTTTTCATACGGATTGGGAAATAGGTATCCGTTCAGAATAGAAATAAAGGATGATGACATAGACATTAACAACACCCTGAGCATTGGAAGGGGTTACAGCAGGGTTGTGATAGAAAATAAGGGAATGATCGGGAGCAAGGTGAACATAGGTGTGGAAAGGGTTTGAACATGAACATGTGGAATACTATAAATTTAAATAAGTTCAGACTAAATATTCTATATTGAGGGTCGGTATTTATGGCTGGAATAGATAATAGGTTAATTTTCATCTTGGTTATGATATTACTGTTAATTTCTGTTATGGGAGTGTATGCCATGATGACTAATATTTATCCCGCACCAGAATCCAAACCACCCTGCTCGGAAACGCAGGGAGTTGTGGGTGTGGAAATCCTATCTGACAGGCCCAAATCCCCGCCTGTCCAAACAAGCGGTATTGTAGGTCTTGTGATACTGGGAGGCAACGAAGAATAGTTTATGATGTTGTTTGCAATATTATCAGGAGGAAAATAAAATATGGCAGAAATATCAAATAACTTGATTGCAGGATTGCTGATAGTGGCCATACTGATTTCCATAGTGGGACTGGCAAACACATTGACGCTGATGCAGTACCCAGTGAAGTACACAGGAGCGGCGACAACCGGGGCAGGAAAAGCAAATGTGACGATTGAAAGTGCACTGTCCATAAAACTGCTGAGAAACGAGAGCTGGTTCGGTTCGGGTTATCCGAATTCACAGGGAGGCGGCATACTGGAAATATGGAGCAACAATACAGCACCAAACTGGGATGGTACGGCAGGGACAGGTTCTTTCAACAACGGAAGCGAAGGCAACGGAACGGATTACAACACAGGAACGCACGTTTATCCCTTCGTGGTCGAGAACAACGGGAATGATCCGGATACATGCATCAAAGTTTATGCAGATAAGACAGCACAGCAGTTCATAGGAGGCGCTGCCCAAACACCGGAATTCAGGTTCGCTGGAAAGAACAATGAAAGCGCCTGGGGCGGCACGAATCCAGGCTGCAGCGGTTCTTACCCGGATGCGTGTACTAGCGGGCTTGTACAAACTTGGACAGATATGGGGACATCATCAACCACGGTTTGCACGAACCTTAACTCGTCTCAGTGCAGTGATGAGATAAGAATACATTTCCTGCTCGGAATACCAGAAGACGCGGCAGGTTCGAAGACAGCAACAGTGACGGTAGCTGGGTGCAATCCTTGCGGTGCCTGCTAATCGGAGGCTAGCGAATTCAGCGATTTCAAAATATTTAATAGTAATTAGGTTAAATTAAATATATGCTCAAGGAAATTTCCATTTCAACCTTTTTCTTTATTTTCTTGTTTTCCTTTAGCGTGTACTCTCTGGGAATAGGCCCAAGCGGGCCCATCTCCATGCCTGATGTGAACTTCGAACCGAATCTCGCAATAGAAAGAAACATGTTCGTCATAAATGACCAAGATTACCCTTTTCCTGTTGAGATGGAATTAGGAGGGAACCTGACAGAATACGCCACGCTCAGTGAATACAACTTCACGCTTGCTCCGAAGGATGAACCAGGTAGCGTGAAACCAATCAAATTCACGCTGACCCTGCCGGAAAAGCTAGAAAAGCCCGGCGCCTATCTGGTGGCAATAAGGGCGGCTCAGGTTGTCGGCGGGGTTCCGTCGCAGGCAGGCGCATTGGGAGGAAAGGTCAAGGTGGCTCTTGGTTTCTATGTTCACGTTCCGTATCCGGGAAAGTATCTGGAAGCTGACATGAGAATAGAAAATACTGAGGTTAACAAGACCATTTTGTTCATCATAGATGCCATAAACAGGGGGAACGAGACAATCGGAACAGCCCAGGGCACAATCAGGATATATGATGCCGCAGGTAAATTTATAGTTGCCCTGAAGACTGATGCGAAATCCGTGGCGTCCAAGGAACAGGTCGAAATGAAGGCGGAATGGCCTGCCTTCGGGATCAGTCCAGGAGAATATTACGCAGCGGTCGGGATAGATTACGATGGCTTCAAAACAACATTCCAGAAGGGTTTCAGGATAGGTTCACCTACCGCAAAAATACTGAACGTTTCCGCTGAGCCTATTGTCAACGGAACCATAGGGACGATAGAAACCGAGGTAATAAGCTACTGGAACAAGAATATAGAAGATGCATATGTAACGGTGACCGTCAGCAAAGATGGTTATGATTTAACGACAAAGAGCCCGAGCATTGTTTTGAATCCGTGGAAAAAAATAAAGTTTACCAATTTCTGGGACACTTCGAACGCAAAAGGTCCTGGAGAATATCAAGGTATAGCAACGCTCCATTACATGAACAAGACCGACAGCATGGAGTTCACATTAATCGTGAAAGAACCCGAGTTTGTTTTCCCTGATATTACTCTGCTTTTGGTTATAATACTGATAATAATATTTGCAGTAATGGTATTGTATACAGCAAGAAGAAGGAAAAGGAAATACATCCAGAAAAAATTGGCATAGTTCAAAGCATTTAACTCTTTTTAACCAATTTTAAATATCGTGGCCATTCATTGTTCGTGATGTTCCTTGGGTTGTTTCCTTAACGTCTGGGTGGGTTATGAGAGAGGTCTCCAATAATGTGATAGCAGTTCTGATTGCGATATTTATAATAGTTTTTTCGCTCCAAATATCGGTTTATATCTCAAAAACACCGCCGACAGCCAAGGCCTCGTCATCGGGTGTTGTTTCATTCTGCATAGAACTCAGCGCGCAGCTTGACCCTATACCCGATCAGGTACTCTACGTCGGTGAGCCGTTTTTCTATGACGTGAACTATACGGGAGACGACCCGAATGTTATTTTTCATGACAATACCTTTCTCTTCGAAATTAACAGAACGACCGGCGTGATATCATTCACGCCGACTAAGGAGCAAGAAGGTGTTGAAGTAGTTAAAATTCATATATCAGGCACGTGTGACACGGTAAAGGATTCCCAAGATGTGGTGTTCGATATAAGGAAGAGAAATCATGCTCCTATCCTCAACCCGATACCTGATTTTGAGAAAAACCAAGGGGAGCGTTTCTATTATAATGTAACCGCAACAGACCTTGATAATGACACACTGACGTTCGGTGATACCGCCACCTTTTTCGATATAGACCCTGACACAGGGGAAATAATTTTTATACCACAGCAAGAAGACGTGGGTGTTCATGATGTTATAATATGGGTGAAGGATCCGGAGGATTTGATGGACTGGCAGTATGTCAGATTCACTATTATAGACGTTAACGACTGCCCTGTTCTGGACCCAATACGTGCACAAACAGCAATAATAAACGAGACCTATTTCCACAATGTAACTGGAAGAGATTATGACGTTATCCCGGAATGGTCAAATCTGACGTTCTCTGATAATTCAACATTCTTCAACATAAGCCCGACCACAGGGGTAATAGAATTCTTTGTAAATCAGAGTTATAACGGAACGTATGCCATAAACATTTCATTAACAGATAGTATTTGCTGGGTCTGGGAAGTTATAAGCTTTTCTGTGGTTGCTGTGAACCATCCACCAAACATAACTTCATGGTACCCTGAAAACGACACAGTAGAAATAAATGAAGGCGAATCGCAGTTGTTCTGGATAACCAAGGAAGACCCTGATGGAACGATAATATCTGTTCGATGGTTCCTGAATGACATACCATTGGCATGGCAGGAAAACGACAGCCTCACTTTGTACACCAATTACGAATCTTCCGGGGTTTATAATGTGACCGTCATCGTCTCTGATGGTTTGTTAACAGATCAACACAGCTGGACCCTGATAATCAAGGATGTTCCGACACCCCCGCCACCGCCAAGTGGCGGTGTCAGCCCGCCGCCGACCGCAGCACCTCCGGTTTGCGTGGAGGAGTGGAGGTGCACAGAATGGTCTGTCTGTCCTGTCTACGAAATACAGACAAGGGAATGCCATGATGTGAACAAATGCGGGACAACCTTCAACAAGCCCAGCGAGATGAGGCCATGCACGTACGTTCCCGAACCCAGCTGCGAGGACGGGATAGAGAACTGTCACCACGGATCCTGTGAAATACTGGTTGACTGCGGAGGGCCATGCCCTCCATGCCCGACGTGCAGCGATAAAATACAAAACTGCCACAGGATGTCGAATGGAAGGGAGATATGCGAAGAGGGGATAGACTGCGGAGGGCCCTGCCCGCCCTGTGAGATAGTCATACCTGCGAAATGCGGGGATGGTATATGCGAGAAGGATGAGATATTCGTGTGTTTCCAGGACTGCGGATTCTTCATGGGCGAGTACCTTATCGTTATAATTGCGCTTTCCCTGGCATCCATATTGCTGTACAGGGGCTGGTACCTCGTGACGCTGGCATACAAAAAGAAGAAGAAACCGGTATACACAGAACCACAGCTTTTCGGAATAGAGACACTCCGCAAACTCCATCTCATACAGCTTGAAATAGGGAAGAAACCCGTGAAGAGAATATCGAATGAATTTGCCAAGGTCATGAGGGAATTCTTTGCCAAGATGTTCAATGTGAAGCACAAATTTACCTACATTGAGATAAATGAGATCGCGAGAAGGAGGAAACTGGACAAAGGGGTTGTTTCCATGATAACCGACTTCTCCATAAGAATATCGGAGATAGAGTACGGTAAAAGGGATATACCGGTCACCCTTCTGGTGCTCACCATAAAGGATGCGATAAGGATAGTTGAAGCCCTTACCGGCATAAAGATGCAGGATGCCCTCAGTGAAAAGGCGGAGAAAGAGCTGAAAAAACGAATTCCTGAAGAGAAGAAGGAAAGGGTAGAGCTGAAGGTTAAGGAAATTGTAAGGAAACCCGAAAAGAGGGTTAAATTTACCCCGGAGGACCTGAGAACGTTCGAAAAGCTGAGAAAGATGATATCGGACGGAGAAGAGGCATTCGAAAGGAAGGATGTCAAGGAAGCCAGCAGAATCTATTCTGAAATAAGATTCCTCTACGACAGGATACCCGAGGAAAAGAAAGGAGGTCTTTACGAAGAAACCGTAAGGATAATAAAGCTGTACAACAGGATAATGAAAAAGCTGGCAGAAGAAATTTGACCTAAGGAAGTGTTCTGTACTTCGTGTTTGCCAAGCCCCATTCCACAAACAGCAGGAGTATGGCAATGAAGAGGAAGTAAAGGGAAAGGTCTATCGAAAGCTTCTGCGTGCTCGACAACGCGATTTCCTTGTATGCGTTCTCAAGTTCTGTTTCATTCTTCGCCTCATAATATTTTCCCCCCGTGCTGTTCGATATTAATTTCAATGTGGTAGGGTCGAGTCTGGAAACAAAAGTCAGATTGGGAAATTCTCCTCCCTCTTCCGTTCCTATGCCTATCGTGTTGATAGTCAGGTGATTACCGTTGGCATAGTCGACAGCAGTATCTATCGAAGGTCCCACATTGTTCTGTCCGTCCGTGAGGAGAATCAGGACCTTTGCCCTGTCGCTTTCGGCCAGAAGGTTGGAAGAGGTTATGATCGCCGAGCCTATGGCTGTCCCGCCGACAATCTCTATTGAAATGTTTTTTATAGCGTTCTTAACTTTTTCAATGTCAGAAGTGGGCTTTTGTTTGATAAAGCTTACCCCTGCGAAGGAAATCACACCGACAGTTGATTTTCCCGGGAGGTTGTCGACGAAGAGGTTTGCAGCATTCTTGGCGGCCTCGAGTCTGTTTGGCGCGTAATCTGTTGCGAGCATGCTTCCTGAGGCATCTATAGCGAGCATGAAGTCAAAATCGCTTGTCCGGCCTTCATACCACAGAACCGTTCCGGAAACTGCAAGTACGAGCAGGCATAATGTTGTCAATCTTATAGCAAGAAGTGTGTAGTTTTTGGACAATATCCTCTTTCCTGTTATTCTCTCTATGGCAGGGTAATTTGCGAACTTAAGGGCCCTTCTCCTCGTATACCTTAGGCTCAGGTAATGGGCCAAAACCATGAGAGGCATGGCTACAAGAAACCAAAGGTAGACAGGATTGGAAAATGTTATATTGATGCTAACAACCTCCTCTTCATGAAAAATTCAACGATTGGTTTTGCGAAGGATTCGTATGTCATGAGTTTCATGAAATCTGCGTTACAGCCGAGAAAAACCTTCCTTATGTTTTTTTCCTCCTTCATGACATATCTTTCATAGACCGGCGCTATCATTTTGGGGTCGACTACTATATTTGCATCCGTATAAGGGTCGCCTATGACAATCTGACCTGAATCCTTTGGTAGTTTTTCATCCCTGGGGTCCCTTATCATTGCACCTATCACATCGAACCTCACACTGGATATCTTGACCATCTTTTCCCATCCTTTCTTCAGACCTATGAAATCCGAAACCATAACCAGCAAACCTCTTTCCCTTGTTGTTCTCATCACGAAATCTATAGCCTTCGACAGGTTGTAGCCGCCGCCGTAAAAATCTGCGTCAACTAGTGAACGGAGAAGTATGTAGAAATGCTTGTCGCCCGTGGACGTGGGGATGTGATTGACGATCTTGTCGTTGAACATCACCAAACCGGCTTTGTCCCCTGCTTTCATCACAAAGTACGAGAAGGCAGCGACAAACTCGGCTGCGTATTCAAGCTTCAGTTTTTCTGTCGAACCGAAAATCATGGAAGAACTGGTGTCGAGCAGGAAGTAAACATCAAGGTTTCTCTCCTCCTTGTATTCCTTTAGGAGAATCTCATTCGATCGCACGCTGGCCTTCCAGTCAATCGCTTTCGCGTCATCCCCCGGGGTGTAAACCCTGTAGTCCTCGAACTCGAGTCCCCTCCCCCTGAAAACACTTCTGTATTTACTCGCAATCTGTGTATTTATTAAAATTTTAAGTATAATCTCCAGTTTTTTGACAAGGGCAATAACATCAATGTGGAGGTCTTTCTTCTTTGTCTTCATTTTCATGATTATATATTTGTCCGGATTAGTTAAAAATTTAGAATTGGCTGTGAGATTTTTCCAGGACTGCATTCCCTATCAGGAAAGTTTCGTATATGCATACCAGAAAACTTTCATTGAACACGTAAACTATCGTATTTAGAAGTTCCGATTGACGTAGGTTTTTACCTACGTCCTGCTCAAGTTTTGCTTTTGGACAAAGGGTTTTTTGGGTAAAAAGCTTACGGTACCGGAACCTTCGCGAGAACCTCTTTTATTATGTCATCTGTTTTAATACCTTCTGCCAGGCCTTCGTAGTTAAGGATGATCCTGTGTCTCATGACGGAATGGGCAATTTCCTTCACAAAATCAGGTATCACAAAGTTCTTTCCATGCAAAAGGGCATTGGCTTTCGAAGCTATAAACAGACATATGGACATCCGTGGTGAACCCCCCCATTCCACGTATCTCCCTGTCTTTATCTTGTATTTCTTTGGGTTTCTGGTCGCATCCGTGATGTTTACGCAGTACTGCTCTATTTTCTTGCTCATGTATATCTTCTTGACGTCCTCCTGCATCTTCACTATTTCATTCGGGTATATCACGGATTTTATTCCGAAATCCTCAAATTTGTAAAGATTTATGTTCTGGCTGAGAATCCTCTGCTCTTCGTGAACATCTGGGTAGCCCATAAAGAGCTTCAGCAAAAACCTGTCTATCTGGGCTTCAGGCAAAGGATACGTTCCCGCAGTTTCTATGGGGTTCTGCGTTGCCATTACGAAGAATGGGTCTTCCAGCTTGAACGTCTCCTTTCCTATTGTAACCTGACGCTCACCCATTGCCTCTAGCAAGGCAGATTGAACCTTTGGAGGCGCACGGTTGATCTCGTCCGCAAGGATAAAATTGGCGAATATGGGTCCTTTGACAACGTAAAAACCCTTGTCTTTATGATAGGCGGTTATCCCTGTTATGTCCGTCGGAAGCAGGTCGACCGTGAACTGTATCCTCTTGAACTTGCAGCCCGTTACCCTTGAAAGCGTTCGTATGAGAAGGGTTTTTGCTATGCCGGGCACGCCTTCGATGAGAACGTGACCGTTGCAGAGGAGGCCAACAAGCAGTCCGTTTACAACGTCTTTCTGGCCAACCACTATTTTCGATATCTCCCTTTTCACCTCTTCTAGCTTTCTCATGTAGCCTTCCACGACCCTCTCGTCAATACCCTCAGCAACAGGCATAATAAATTATTGGAACAGACCAATATAAATTTGAAAGCGTGGCATGAAAGCAGAGAAGGTTCTAAAGACAGAATGGTTTTGGCTGAGGAAAAGCTTCAGTGGAAGCGAGTGAGCTGTGCGAAGGAAGCTCCTGTTTTGGTGAAGGTTTTGGCTGAGGAAAAGCTTCATTGGAAAAGTTCTTATTTAATGTTCCAAAGATATTAATTATTTATAGGGTACTCTGTATGAAGGGGCATGCTGGTGTATTGATAGCTTTAATAGTATTGATTACATCAGCCGTTTTTCTTTTTTCCGGGTTCACATTCACCGCGTCTTCCACATCCACTTCCTCGGGAAGCAACTCCACACTTACAATATGGGACGAGACCGACCCTGAGGGGGGTTCCTCCAAGGTCCAAGCCGGTCAATCGGCAAAATTTTTTGCAAACTTCACGAACTCAACATCAAGCGAACCTATAAACGGGACTGGAGTTTATTGTGAAATAACATTTAACATATCCGGTGGGTGGTCGTCCCCCGTTAACATGTCGTACAACGAAACATCCGAACTTTATGAACACAGCGAAACGTTCGCTTCTCGTGGTTTTTATTCATGGAATACCACATGTTACGGGTCTTCTCAGGGCTACGAAACGCTCGAAGTTCAGGACAACATAACGGTTACGAACACCCCTGCAGGCATATACACCCCACTTGCAGTCAAACAGTGTTATGAAGACCAGACATGTAACTACGATTTCAGCGGGGATTGTTATGATGTAGATGATATCGATGAAAATAATCTTACCTACGGATACCAGGCGGGAACAGATTTCCCGGGTTTCAGCATGAACAATGCGACAGGCATGGTTACGGTTAGTATCACGAATGATACCGGATGCGGTTTATTTTACGTTACGCTTCTGGATAAGGATCCGCTTGGAGTTGGAACGAATGCTGACAAGGGATTTAATGTCAGTGCTGTCAACGACAAACCGGAGCTCGGAACCCTTCCAAACAGCTCATACCAGAATTCTTCCCTGTACTACGATATCAACGCAACGGATGAAGAAAACGCAAGTGGTCCTTTCCATTTCAACATAAGCTTCGTCTCCTGCTACAGGCCTTTCAACGAAGAGCATACGAATGTGACAGAATGTTCGGGTCTGTTCTCAGTAAACTCCACAACAGGCATAATAAACAGGACGGGCGTTTTTGAGAATTACGAAGTCGGGAATTATACAATAAACTTCACCGTTACCGATCCGGGGGACAACCTGACAGGAACAAACACACCTCCCTGGAAATGGCTGGCCAATGAAACAGGCTGGCAGGTTGTGAATTTCAATGTCTTCGACATAAACGACCGGCCTGTTATCGACAGCGTACAGAATCAGTTCTGGACGCAAAACCAGAGCGTAACGCTGGTTATAAATGCGAGCGATATAGACAATGGGACGCTTGTTTTCAATACAACGACGCTCTACAGGAACCTGACCGTTTTTTACCTGAACGCGAGTCTCTTCCCTGTAACGTTCAATCAAACTGTTTATCTGGACAATGGAACGAGTTTGGGGAACGCTACTCTCAACTATACTGTGGTTCCCAGCCAAGTAGGAAACTACACGGTAAACATCTCGGTTTACGACGGGAGGGCAAACGGAACAGGATGGATTCTCTTCAACATCACGGTTTCCAATGTTAACGACCCTCCAAACATAAGTTTTTCCTGCAGGAATTACGCGGTGGAAGGTCTCGCATACGTATGCAACATCGGGGAGAACACAACAGACCCCGATATATTCCCTCCGGGGGTGTACAACGATTCTGTGAACGGAACGCTGACTTTCGAAATTAACTTTACCAATTGCTCGAAGGTTAACCAAACCGACACTGACTGCGACATTTTCACCATAGACAATCAAACCGGCGTGATTAACTACACCAACCCTTTGAGGAAGGACGCAGGCAACTACACGCTGAACATCTCGGTGAGGGACGGAGGAAACCTCACGGACTGGAAGGAGTTCAATCTGACCGTCGTTGCTGACTACCAGCCAAATATAACCAACAAGTCGATTCCCACACAGGTTCTCTGGCAGAACCAGTCATTCTTCCTCGAAGTGAACGCAACAGACCTCGACAACGCGACATCCGATAATCTAACGTTCAGGACGGAAACCTATTACAATGGGTCTCTTCTGAACGAAACGCTCTTCCCTGTGGAGACAGATACAGCCTTCTGGACTTCGGACAACATAACCATGGGTATAATGAACTACACGCCTGTGAACAATTCGCAGGTCGGGAATTACACCGTCAAGATAATAGTCAACGACACGTGGGGCAGGGAGGATTACGTCCTTGTGAATTTCACTGTCCGGAATCTTAACGACCCGCCTGTTCTGAACTTTTCCTGCCCGAATTCCACGAACGAGGACATTTCGTACGTATGCAACGTGGGGGATAACACGACAGACCCTGATACGCAAACGCCATACAACGACACACTGACATACAACCTCACAATTATCTCAGGATTCAATTTTTTTGACATAAATTCGACAACAGGGATTTTGAACTTCACACCTTCAAACGATTCTTGGACAAACAGCACATACAACTTAACGTACGTCTTGAACATAAGCGTTACTGACAGTAATGCTTCACTTGACTGGGAGGTTTTCAATCTTACCATACATGCAGTCAACGACCCGCCTGTTTTCAATTTCACGAACACAACTGCCTGGGAGAATGTCTCGTTCTTCATGAACCTCAGTTCAACCACGAGCGATGAGGAGGGAGACGAACCATTCTACTACAACCTGACGTTCCTGAATAACTGCTCGAAAAAGAATGAAAGCGATACGAACTGCTCGATTTTCACAATCAACCAGACAACGGGCATCATAAATTTCATGCCTGTTTATAACGACATAGGTAACTACACGATAAACGTAACCGTGAGGGACAGCGGGAACACGACTAATCCTCACAATGCGACACGGTGGGAACTCGTGAGTTTCACTGTTAACGAATTTAACCAGCCGCCCAGCATTGACGTGTGGATTAACGACCCAGGTGATGTAATCGCAGAGAATGAAACTGTGCGGTTTTTTGTCAGTGTCTCGGATCCGAACAGCGACAGCCTTACATGCAGATGGTACAAGGATGGCATACTGAACAGAACCATCAATAACTGTCACGCCAGCGGCGGTCAGGCCGGGACTTTGCTATATAAATCAAGCTTCGAGGACTCCGGGTTGAACAACGGCTCCCATAATTTCACTCTGACGGTAACCGATGGTGTGTTCCAGGTACGCAACTGGACTATTATAAACATAACGAACGTGAACAGGCCTCCCTACCTCTACTTCGCTGTCCCGAACCAGACCTGGCAGATGAACAGCCCGAACAGCAACATAAACATCGGTTTTCACCTCAGGGACCCAGACAATGAAAACAATGTGACTGATGATGACAACAACCTGACATTCACGTCCACGGTTCCTGAAAATATAGGCGTTTCCATAGACCCCAACACGAGCATTGTCACGCTCTCGCCCGACTTTAAATGGTATGGGATAAGGTACATAGTTTTCTTTGTGAACGATTCCGAATACAACGCAACCAGCAATAACGTCACGCTGAACGTTACGTATGCAGAAACGGAGACGGAGAAAATTTCGGAAAAGGAAGTCATTTCCACGGGAGGCGGGACAACAATCGAAACGAGGATAGCCTCCCTGACAATAACGGTTGTCTCCCCAGTGAGCATAAGCTCAAACAGCGAGAACATCGTTCCGGTCACATTCACCAACAAGGGTGATGTTACACTCAGGGACATAGTAATTTCGGCCGAGACCCAAGAAAAAAATGAATTTTCCGTTTCGTTTGAGACGGAGAAAATAAGCCTGCTGGAAACAAACAAAAACACGACAGTAGACATGACAATAACCACGCACGACCTGACAAAGGGGAGCTACGAGATAAAGATTGTTGGTGCTGTGGGCAACCCGAGATTCAACCAGTCAACCGTCATATACCTCAGGAACATGGTCTCAAACCAGACCAAGCTGGAAGAGAAAATCCAGGTTGTCAAGGATCTTTTTGAGGAGAATCCGGAGTGTCTGGACCTGACAGAACTCATAATCGAGGCGGAGAAGGAACTTGGAAAAAACAACATCCAGAAAGCTAAGGAGCTGACTGAAACAGCACTCGAGAACTGCAGAGACCTTATAAGATACAAGGCCAATATGACCCAGCCGATAACCCCCGGAGAAGGAAAAACTATCTCTATTTTTGAGATGGTGATAGCATTGATCTTGGTGGGTTTTCTGACAGCACTCGCCTACTACGTTATAGGCAAAAGGGCCGAAAAAAAGATAAGGGCAAGAAGGCACGAAAAGGAGGAAGTTATAATAAAAACCTAGGTGTGATTATGCAGATAACCGGTTTGTGCGCCATATGCGGCAGACCCGCCAAGCCCGCGTATACGTGCAGGTTCTGCGGGGCGATCGTCTGTTCGAATTGTTTTGATGCCAGCTCTGGCCTGTGCAAAAACTGCGCAGCAAGAATAAAGAAAGGCAATCATTAGCTGCCCTTCATCCTAATTTACGTTATAGCAGGAAAACAAATGTAAGAAAAATTATAAAAGATACTACCTATAAATTAGGTATAAAGCTGGGATGGCGGAACGGCAAGCTAGATTGACGTTCGAGAAGCGAACGTCTTTCGCTGGCCTGCAAACGCGCTAGCCTGGAATAACCTTTTTGCTCAAAAAGGTTAATCAAAAACCAGTAGGTGACACAATCCATGGAGAGCTAGTCCCCTTACGGGGTTCAGGGTTCGAATCCCTGTCCCAGCGTTTTTATAAACTTATGCGGCAAAATATGTATATGAACAAGATCACGAAGATCGGGATTATTCTTCTTGTAATCGGAATCATACTTTTGCCATTTGGCGCTTTAGGCGTCATGTATTCTTCAACATTTAGCTCTATGGGGGCAAGTTTTGCATTCTTCGGGGGACTTGTCGTTTTAATACTGGGTATAATTATCACACTTTACGGAAAGTTGAAAAAAAGCTGATATGTTTTTAATTATTAATCCGATAAAATCATTATGAACCAAGAAAAACTCCTCCTTCCTGAACCCTTCCACTCGCTCACAGGCGGGATTGAGAAGGGGGCGATCACGAATTTTTACGGTCCGCCCGGAGTCGGGAAAACGAATCTGTGCATCCTCGCTGCGCTCGAATGCATACGCAGGGGAGGACGCGTAGTCTACATAGACACGGAAGGAGGGCTTTCACCTGAACGGATAAAACAGATACACAGCGGAGAAGAAGATGTACTCAAAAACATAATTCTGATAGAACCGAAAACATTTGAAGAGCAGGGCGTTGTGATAAAGAATCTTGAAAACCAGGACTTCGACATGCTCGTGCTTGATTCATCTGTTGCTTTGTATCGCCTGAAGTGTGCTGACCCCACGAAAGAAACGCTGGAGGCGAACAAGGAGCTTTCGATTCAGCTTTCCATCCTTTCCAACATCGCTAGGAAGAAGAACATCCCGGTGTTAATAACAGCACATACATTCAGAGACTGGGACACAGGAGAGAACCAGATAATAGGGGGGGATTCGATCAAATACTGGTCCAAGTCGATCATCTTTATCGAGCACACAGGGAAAATGAGTGAACGGAAAGCGACAGTTGTGAAACACCGGTCAGTTCCGGAAGGCAAATCCGTGAAATTCGAAATAGTACAGGAAGGGATAAGACCGAGTGGGTTCAGGATATTTTAGTTTAAAACAAAGGGGAATGATGCAAGAAGGGGAAATGTGTCCCCTCTTTTTGCTTGGGATAAGGCTGAGTGGGTTCAGTATATTTTAAATCACTAAAAAGTAATTAATTTAAAGCTTTTATCTAACATTCAAACGTGAAAAAGAAATTGTTTTTGAGCGATCTGCATCTGGTGGACGGAAGTGACGCAGAAGATACTACACATCCTGAGGAGTTTTCAGAATTCTTGGACATGGTCAAAAAGAAAAAAAACGTCACCATGTACGCACTCGGTGACTGGATAGATTTAAACCAAGCCTTCGACCTTAAAAGGAACGGCATTTTTGATTTGTTCAGGCTGGACTCATGCGACCTGTTTCATTTCATAAAGGAAGCCCACCCAAAGATTATTGAAAAATCAGAATATCTGATGAAAATGGGGAAGATGAAATATGCCCCCGGAAACCATGACCCCGGCATGTTCAGGGTTTGGAAAAAATACAAACCCAAGAGAAGAATATTCATACCCTTTGACAAGAAAAACAACAGGATACTCGCAGAACACGGTCATGTTTATACCACCAGTTCTTTTTTAATCGGAAATTCAAAAATAGAAGAGCCTGCCCTTAGGATATTGGGACTCTTGGAAAGATATCTGCACAAGGACATAGATGTCTGGTACGGGGGCATTGAGAAAAAATTTGATCCTGAAAAATCGGAGAAGTTTTACAAAAATGTGAGGAAATCGCTTTTGAGAAGAAAGAACGTCAGGTTTCACGTGTTTGGGCACACGCATGATACCTATTTTGAACAGATTAAAAACGGTGAATGGGTTCTGAAAAACAGAATCGATGGGGAAGGACTGCCGTATGTAAGGGAGATAAGCGCCAAAAGGGAGAAGGACGGATATTCCCAGTACATAGTAAATACCGGCTGCAACGTGAACGGGCATAAAGACGCCGTCCTTATATACAAACACAGGGACAAGTATCTGGTTGTTTTCGACCGGAGGGACAGAATTCTGAAAACTAAGTATCACTAGGTTTTCATTCTTGCCTTTTCTTCTTTGTCTCTCTTTTTCACCACAAAACCGCACTGTACGCATAACTTCCAAGGTCTCCTCTTGAACTGTTTGACCTGCACGATATTGAGACCGCATTTTTCGCATTTCTCATCCAGAACAGTTATCTTCCCCTTTTGCGGGAGTGGATAGCTCTGTCTGCATTTCGGGTAATTCGAGCAGCCCACAAAGTGTTTGCCTGTCAGATGTGAATGAAGGATTCGCAACTCACCACCGCATTTAGGGCAGACGCCTATGTAATGGGAAACCTCCTCAAATTCTTTTACCCCTTCCTTCAGTTCGGAACCTATGTGTATTTCATGCTCCTTGAACTTCCGGAGTATTTTTTCGAGCTCTTTTTTTGCTTCCTCTACTATCTCCTCTTTTTTCCTCTTTCCCTCCTGTATCATCTCCATTTCCTTTTCGAAGTTTTTCGTTAGCTCCTCTGATATTATTTCCGGGCAGTGCTTTTCAAGCGCCTCAATTACAGCAGAACCAAGGGTTGTGACCGTTATTGATTTGCCACGTATGTATTCCCTTTCGTAGAGGGTATGAAGAATTTGGGCGCGCGTGGCTTTCGTTCCCAGGTTTTTGTCTTCCATGGTCTTCAGTATTGATGCCTGGGAATAGCGGGAAGGGGGGGACGTCTCCTTCTCATCCATCTTAACTTGTGGTTTTTCGATTATGTCCCCTTTCTTCATCTCCGGGAGGATCTGCTCCTTGAATTTTGCATACCTTCCGTAGAACTCCATCCATTCGGGTTTGACCGTCCTCATACCGAACGCCTTGAACTTTTCACCGTTAACATTAATCAAAGCGGTGATGTGTTCTCTCAGGGCAGGATTGGCAAATGTTGAAAGGAATCTCCTTACAATCAAATCGTAGACTTTCGACTGATACGGGTTGAGTTTTTTTGGGAGCTGCCCTGTAGGGAAAATGCTCGGATGTGCCGGGTCGTCTTTCTTGCCCTCATTGGGAACAAGTTTCACCTTTTTCAAAAGCCTTTCGCAAAGAGAGGAGTATTTCACCTGCTTGGAAAGCCTCTCTATTATTTTTTTAAGACCTAGCCTTTGCGGGAGTTTCTGGCTCGATGTCCTGGGGTAAGAAATCAAGGCCTGTTCGTAAAGTGATTGGGCGACATCCAAAGTCATTTTCGGGGAATACCCGAAATTTCGGTAAGATTCCCTCTGCAGGGTGGTGAGGTCGAAAGGGAACGGCTGCGACTGCTTCATCATTCGCTTTTCAACGGATTCCACCTTCGCCTCCCTGTTTTTGCATTTGTTAAATACGTTCTCAGCCTGTTCTTTTTCCCAGAATCTCTCTTTTTCGTGGATTGCTGTTATCCTTTTCCCTTTCACCAGACCGTGAAGTTCAAGTGTCCAGAAAAGTTCGGGCACGAAACTTTCGATCTCCTTCTCCCTTTCCTTAAGAATTTTCAGTGTTGGTCCCTGGACCCTTCCGATTGACAGCGTCCAGAACCCCTTTGCCTTCTCAAGTGCAAGCGTAAGTGCGCGGGAAAGGTTGATGCCCCATAGGAAATCGAGCGTGTGCCTCGTCAGGCCGGCTTCTATTTGAGGAAAATCGAGATGTTCCGAAGCATTTTTGTACGCCTCCAGAATGTCGTTTTTGGTCAGAGTTGAAAACTTCATCCTTTTTCCGTCATTAACTCCGCAAATAAACCTTAAAATGTTGTAGGCAATAGTAGAGCCCTCGATGTCGTAATCGCATGCCGATATGAATTCATTCGCTCCTTTCGCGAGTTTGGTTATGTTATTGTAATATTTCCTTGCCCACAAACTGTTTTTGTTCCGGAAGGTGGGTCTCCATTCCATGTCGAAAACAGGATAGGTCCATTTCGTATTTGATCCTTTTTGGTCAAGAACGAAAAGATGTCCTACAGCAGGAACGACGATCATGTCCTTCCCGGAGTGTCTGAATCTGAAGTAGTAGGCTTCCCTGCCTACTTTTTCGGCTTTTCCCTCCGCCAGTGCAGAAGCTATCCGCTGGGAAGCACTTGGTTTTTCAGCTATTATGAGCGTGTAGGACATATTTACTATTAAAACCAGTATGTGTTTAAAAATCTTCTCTGTCTCAGACCTTGAAAACCTGGTCTCCTTCCCTTACCCTGTCAATAACCTTCATCCCCACTGAATCGCCTTTTTTGGCTTCCTCTACATTCTCGTGCTCTATCTGCATAGACTCGACTTTCTGCGTGAAGTTCGTAGTCGCGCCTTCTATCGAAATTTCATCCCCTACCTTAAGGGCGTCTTCCAGCTCCACAACGGCAACCCCTATGTTGGTGAAGTAATGCGTCACCTTCCCAACAAGTTTCTTTTCCTCAGCCATGATTTATCCTATAATTGTTGTATTTAAAAATTTTATGTGCAGGAAAAATCAGAATTTTATGCGGGGGCTGGGAATTTCACACAGCTGGAAGCGTTAGCTCCCTTTTGCTCCACAGCTTTTGGTTGGGAACAGGAAAAGCTGTGTTCGAACCCAGGAACTCATTCCTCGTCATTCGCGGGACGCGAACCGCTCTAAGAGAGTAGGTCTTGAGCATCGACATCACGAGTTTCTTTCGCCTGAACGAAACTTCAGATCTCAAGATTTCGCTTGACGCGGGTTTTACCTGCGTATCTTGCTTCTCGCGATTCTACCGCCTTTGACCACTGCCAAGCCCTTGCCTTTTCGATGAAGCCTTTTTGTGATCGCAGGCTTGCATCCGGAAAAGGCTTCTTGGCTACCCCCGCATGCTATAATAAAATACTAAAACTAGTTTTTATATTTATCTAAGTGTCTTCAGCTGGTTTCTGAGTTTTTCCAGTTCGCCGTAAACATCCTTAACGTATCCTTCCACCTGCTTGGGAGCGGGTGCCTCTGGGTGAACAGGTTTGTAAGCCTTCTCTTCCCTTTCCTCTGCCTCTTCCCTTTCCTCCATGTCCTCGTGTTCAATCGCCTGTGGCTTCAGGAAAAAGGAATCCAGGCTGGAGAGTATGACATTAAGTTCATCAAGTGTCCTTTGGGCTATGTGAATTCCGTTTGAAAGTTCCTTCTGCATGTCCTCCAAAACGTCAAGGGCGTCCCTGAGATTCAGGATGTATGACCTGAGGTTTCGAATGTTTTTCAGGACTTCCCTGTACTTGTCTATCTTTATGAAAAGCGGTGGAGAAGGCCCTGGTGCGCCCGGGTGATGAGGAACCCTCAACGGAGGGAGCCTGAATCCCGGTCTCACAGCATGCATAACCTCTGGTCCCGGAGGTCCTGGCTTTGGCGGTTGTGCCGGCCTTTGCTGAGCCGGCTGGTTTGTCGGTTTGGGTGGAGGGAATGGTTTGTTTTCATTTTTTCCTTTGTCAAAAAGCTTCATGTTTATTATTTTGTGTTTCTATAATAAATAAATAAGCCCTTTCCTTCTGTCCAGAAGCGCTGCCTCGAAAGATACAGGTCTGCAAAGTACCTATTCAAATATATGCGCCGGCCGGGATTTTCACGGAAGCCAGGAATGAGCGGAGCGAAAGACGCTGGCTCCATTTTGCTCCACAGCTTTTTTGAAAAAGCTGTGCTTTGAACCCGGGTTACAGGCTTGGCAAGCTTACACCAAACCATTCTGGATGTCTGTGTCCTACCAGACTTCCCAAGCCCTTTCCATTTTTCGCTAAAGCCTTTTGTGGAGGCTTTAGCTCCTGAAAAAGGCTTTCTAGACTACCGGCGCATGTTTTGAAAGACGTTCGAAAGACGCATATTGAAAAATATACGCCAGCTGAATTAACCGAAGATCGAACCGAATCCCTGCGCTGCTGATTCTTCCTGTTCCGAAATTTTCTTCAAAACTTCTTCCCTTTCTTTCCTGTCAACCTCTTCCCCGATGTCTTTAAGCAGTTCAGCGAGTTTTTTTATTGCCTCTTCAGAACCATCAATTTCAAGGTAGTATCCCTCTTTTTTGAATCCCAGCGCCTTGGACTCACGGAAGTTTATTGACTGTCTTGAAAGCAGATCGTCCCCGTACACAAGGTTCTTCGCCCGTGAATAGTTTTCTGAAGGAATGAAAAACACTGTCTTCATGCTTCAACCTCCTTTAAGCTTTTGGTAAACCGCTATGTTTCTTTCCATGCTCCTGTTTACCCTTTCCCTGTGAATTTCTATTAATTTCATTTTTGTCTTTATATTAATATTTGTTGGTATGGCTATCGTTAGGAACCGCCCGGGTTTCAGGACATTTTCCATTGATATCATGCCTTCATTGTAAAGTTTCTCCACATCGATGCCTTTCGTGGAGGAGAGACGTCCGTAAGGAGGGTCCGTAACAATGCAGTCAAAAAAGTTTTTGCCAAAAATTTCACCGAGATTTCTGGCGTCCCCTTGTTTCACGTAGCCCCTGATTTTGAAAAATTCAAGGTTCCTTTTGCACCCTTCCACCATTTTGCTGTCTATGTCCACCCCGAACGGTCTGAGGCCTGTTATTCCGGCTTCTATAAGTATCCCGCCTGTTCCGCAGAACGGATCGAGCATCCGTCCTCTCCCTGCCCTGGCGAGATTAACCATAATCCTTGCGGTCCTCGGGTCGATAGATACGGGTTTAACAAACGGGCGCATCTTCGGCTTTCGGTTGGCGAAGGGTTTCTTGCTGATTTTTGAAACAAGAAAACCGCAGTAAACCTCATTTCCCGAAATGAAAAATTCTATCGAGGTCCTGGGGCTTCCGAGATTCACCGAAGGCCTTTGCCCTGATTTTTTTATAACTTCCGAAATCATCCTGCCTATTTTGCTTTCGAAGGCCTCCGTCCTTTCCTTCTTTTCGTAAAGGCGAACCCTGACCCTGTAGGGCACCGCGAACTTCGGGAGGTCTTCGATGAAGGTTTCGATATCCTCAAGGTAGCAGGCGTCAACAAACCTGTAAATTGACTGTGTCATGACGAGACGTTTTTCGAGTGTGCCCAGAAATCCCGAGCCTGAGCGCGAGGTTCTGTAAACAGCGAAATTCTCTTTTTTTGCGAGCAGGTCGAAATCCGTTTCCACCGAAAGGACAGCCTCCAGCTCAGCAAGTGGAAGCGTCCTGTGTTCTCCGGACAGGACGAAAAGGAATGTATTCTTCATGAAAATATTTTTGATTTATTACTTTTATTCAAAACGGGGGTATTCGAATTCGCTGACGACCTTTGATTTTTTATAGATAAAGAAGAGCAGCAGGAGTGCTATTATTATCACGGGTATCGCGAACCATATCCAGTCTATCCCCTGCCCTGCCTCAGGAGGTTGGATTTTTCCGTTCCCGCCCTTCCCTTCTTCCAGGCTTTTCTTTGCCCTTTCCATTTCATCCTTGAAATTTTTATAATCGTCAAGATCGTCCCCGTAGGAAGTGGTGTTGTACGCCTCTGCGAAGCGGTTTGTCGCCAATTTTATCGCGTCCTTTATGTTTGGGTCTTTTGTTTTGCCTTCAAGTTCTGTTGATTCGCGAAACGCATCTGTCAGCAGCTCCCCGACCGTCAGGTACGCATTAATCATCTTTTCGCTGTCGCTCGTCTTGACCTTGAAGTAAAGCCTGTAAAGCTCTGGACCGGAAGAAGATGGCGTTATCCTGAAAGTCAAAGTCTTTTCCTCATCCCTGCTGACCATGGTTGTTATCGATTTGGGGTCTATCTTCACGCTCGGGTCGGAGCTGGTTTCTATGGAGAATTCCTTGGTCTCATCATGGTTCGTTATCATCAGCCTGTATATGGTTTCCTTCGCTTCTTTGATATTTATGTTCTTGGGGATGATGGTTGTCTCAAAACCGCTTTTCGTGTACCCTTCCTGAACGCGTATCCTGCCCTCCACCTCCTTTTCACATAATGAAAGTCCGCAGCCCCTAACCCTTGCCAAAATTATTACAGAATATTCGCCCTCCTTATTCGGGGCCTTGACCCTGAAATTTTTGCTCACCAGCGGATGTTCAGGAGAAGTAGAAACGGTCTGGCTGCCAAAATCGTTCTGAAGGGTTGTTATGAGGGCGAGATCCACGTTAAGTTTGGCGTAGGATGTGAGATACATTGTCTTTGTCAGGGTCTCTCCGGGATTTGCAAAGATCGTCTTGTGTTTGAACTGCAGGTCAAAGAGGTCGGCATTGTCATTTAAGAGTTCGCATATGTCTGTTGTTTTGCTCGCATTCAATCCGCTGTCAACATCACCATATTCGGAAATGCAAAGGCCTCCTGACATCTCATTGGAAACACCAGCATCGGGAGAATATATATTCAGTTTGTAAAATGAGAAGTCTCCTTCTCCTTTGCCGGCATGATAGAAACAGACAGGATTCTTGTTCAGAACGCCTGGGTTGATTACAACCTTGTTGTATGTTGTGTCTATCCACGGACTTTCGTCCTCTTCAGCCTCAATAATAGATTCGACATTGTTTTTGACAGATGCCAGGCCGAGGTCCTGCGGGAGGTTAACATAAACGCATGTGTATTCTGTGTAGGGATCCACCGAAAAGTACATGTTGTTTTCCAGGGAATACACGGATAAAGGCAAAATCAAGAAGGACAGGGAAAGGGCCAAGACTATGGCTTTCATAATCTAGATTTGTTTTCGGTGCGATATAAAACTAACGCTTATAAATTTTAAATCAATATAAACGTAATATATGCCGGAAACGCTTGAAGGATTCGTTTCGCCGAGAAGGTTGCCATCGGTGAGAAAGAAGGTATCGGACATAGGCAAGGACGATGTTCGCGTGCAGCTGCTGGGAACAATAATCGACAAAAAGGATAATGTGATCGTAATTGACGATGGAACAGGGAAGATAAACGTAAGTTTCGCGGAACCGGTGAAGTTCGAGGCGAATCAGCTGGTAAGGGTCTTCGGGAGGGTCATACCCACGGAATCCGGCTTCGAGATCCAGGGGGAGGTCATACAGGACATGAAGGGCATTGACCTTGACCTCTTCAGGAAGGTTGAGGAGCTGGAGGAAAGGACAAAGGGCGTTTGAAGGCTTTATAATTAAAACTTGGTCTAAGGAGGTAGTTGAGATGTTCAAGGTAAGTTTGTCGAATGTGGATTTGCTGAGGAATTCAATTCCTATAATATCGGAGATTATAGACGAGGGGGTTTTCAAGGTTGATTCGAACGGTTTGTCTTTGCTTTCGCCGGACAGGAGCATGATTGCTGTTGTTAACTTCCAGCTGCTTGCATCGGCGTTTGATGAGTTCAACGTGACCGGAGAGGATTTGCTGGGTCTGAATCTGGCGAATCTTGTTGCCGTGGTCAAGAGGATAAAAAATGAGGACAAGGTTACCCTGAAGAAGGACGAGGGAACGAATGTACTCGAGATTATCCTCGAGGGGAAAGGGAAGAGAAAATTTGAAATCCCTCTTCTTGACATAACCGGCGAGAAGCCTCCCGTTGATCAGCTTGATTTCAAGGGAAAGGTCGAACTGGATTCGAGCGTTCTGGAGGAGGGGATATCGGATGCTGACATAGTGGACGATTCCGTCGTGTTCGAAGCGCACCCCGACATGTTCAAGATGTGGGCCAAGGGAGACGTATCATCCACTCAGCTTGAACTTAAGAAGGGAGAAGATGGTCTTGTCAAGCTCGAGTCCGCGGAAGCGCTCAGAGCGAGATATCCGCTTGAATATCTCAAGAAAATGATAAAGGCCGCGAAACTTTCGGACAAGGTCGCCCTGGAATTCGGGACTGATTACCCCATGAGGTTGAAGTTCACGGCAATGGACAAGGTGAATCTGTCGTTCGTTTTGGCTCCCCGCGTAGAAGAGTAAAACCTTATTTTCATTCAAGGAAAATGATTTTCATGAAGTGGGATATTGGGTTAAAGTCAGGTATTACGGCAGGAGCGATATACGGGCTTCTCACGGGTTTCATTTCCCTCGCTATTAGTGTCGTGATGAAGGACGAAATAATAAAACAGATTCAGGCTCAATTCGCAAGACTCCCGCAGGATATTCCCATAACCGCAGAGCAGGTATACCCGATAACTCTCGTGATGAGCATACCCGGAGCGGTGATTGGCGGGCTTGTAGTTGGAGCGATATTGGGGATCGTATTTCTTTCGCTTTATAACGAACTTCTGGGAAAGGACTCCAAAAGGAAGGGTCTCTGTTTTTCAATGCTCCTGATAGCAGGAACGGGCATTGCCGAAATTGTCTTTCCCAAATCAGGCCTTCCGCTCATAATGATACAAACCACATTCCTTATGTTTACCCCATTGAACATTCTGTTCTTCCTTGTTTTTGGCTACCTGTTGGGGAAATTCTACGATAGATTTAAGAGGTGATTCCATAAACGATTTTATCAAGCTTATTAAGAATAGGAGAAGTGTCAGGGAATACACAAACAAACCGATAGAAAAGCGAATTCTGGAAGAGATCGTTGATTGCGGGAGGCTTGCACCTTCCGCCCGTAACATCCAGCCCTGGGTTTTTCTCGTGGTCACGGAGAAGGAGAAGCTGGAGAGAATTTCTGAACAAATGGAATACGGAAGGTTTATCAAAAATGCTGCTGCATGTATAGTTATCTGCGGGGACAGGAAGGCGAAAAGGTATGTGGAGGACTGCTGCATAGCGAGTGAAAACATAATGCTTTCCGCGAAGTCCCTTGGGATAGGCTCATGTTATGTGGCGGCGCTTGGCAAGGATGTCAAAGGCGTGAGAGAGCTGCTTCGCGTGCCTGAAAACTTCGAAATTATTTGTTTTATTTCACTGGGTTATTTTGAGAAGAATCCGGAACCGCATGAGAAGAAGCAGATGAAGGATGTGATACGGTGGGAATCTTTTTGATTTCAGAACGCCTCTGCAATAGATTTTTGTGCCTCGGACAGCTTTGAAAGCTTCTTCTTTATGTCAACAAGTCTCTTTTCCAGCCCGGCCCTCTTCTGGCTCAATTCTGTTTCTTTCTCCATGAGTGACTCTATCTTCGACCTTGTTTTCTTTTCCATGTTGTAAAGGTCCCTTATCTGCGCGTTAAGTTCTTTTAAAGAGCCCGATATCACATTCTTTTCGATTTCAAGGTTTTTGATTTCTCCCCTGACCTTTTTTATTATGTCAGTTATCAGGACATCATCCTTACTCTCGGTCATAACGAACCCGTTAATTAATTGGTCAGGGAGTTTAAATTTTTGAGATTAAAAATTTGCCCATGACCAGGTAATCTATGCCTGTCTTCTTAAAGCATTTGTAGGCGTCTTCAGGGGAACAAACAATGGGCTCGCCCCTGACATTGAATGACGTATTTATGAGAACAGGGAACCCGCTGAGCTTTTCAAATTCCCTTATAAGATCGTAGTAGAGTGGATTCCTTTTCCTTTCGATCGTTTGCAATCTTCCCGAACCGTCCACGTGCGTAACCGAAGGCAAGAATTTCCTTTTTTCCTTCTTTACCGGGTAAACCATAGTCATGAACGGAACGGGTATATCTACATCAAAATATCTCTGTGCGTCCTCTAGGGGAACAACAGGAGCGAAGGGCCTGAACCATTCCCTGTGTTTTACCTTCCTGTTCAGAATGTCTTTCATTTCTGGGTTACAGGGGTTCGCCAGTATGCTTCTGTTTCCTAACGCCCGTGGGCCCCATTCCATCCTACCCTGAAACCATCCTACTATGTTGTTTTGGTATATCAGTTCTGCCGTTTTTCTCGCAATTTCTTTCTCGTTTCTGAATTCATGGTAGGATATTTTGTTTTGTTCAAGGAATCTTCTTATCTGATTTTCAGAAAATGATGGACCAAGAAATGGGGAATCGAGCACATATCCTCTCTTTTTACCAAGTATGGAATTATATATGAAAAAGGCGACTCCCATGCTTCCTCCGGCATCGGTTGAAGCAGGCTGGATATACACCTTCTTGAATGGGGCTCTTCTCGTTATCTTGCCATTCGCCACACTGTTGAGTGCGACCCCACCCGCCATGCACAGGCTGTCGGTCTTTGTTATCTCATATAAATGACCGAGCATTTTGAACAGAACTTCCTCTGTTATCTTTTGGAGCGATGCGGCAATATCCATATGTCTTTGTTCGATTTTCGATTCCGGAGTCCTAGAGGGCCCGAATTTCTCTGCAAATCTTTCACTGAACATGTGGAATTTTCGGTGGTAATCAAAATAAGACATGTCCAGCCTGTAGCTTCCGTCCTCCTTAACATCAATAATTTCTTTGAAATCCTCGTAATATTTCGGTTTTCCGTAAGCAGCGAGCCCCATAACCTTGTATTCGTCGTTGTTTACCCTGAAACCAAGATGTGCGGTTACCGTGCTGTATAAAAGGCCAAGGGAGTGCGGAAATCTTATTTCCTTTATCATTGTTATTTCGTTTGCTTCGCCAACACCCAGCGATGTTGACGTCCATTCCCCAATGGCATCCACTGTCAATATGGCGGCCCTTTTGAACGGCGAAACAAGATAGGCAGAGGCCGCGTGCGCAAGATGATGCTCAATGAAAAGCACATCACCCTCGTATCCAAGTTTCTTTCTTACCAAAGAGGGGACTTTTAATTTTTCAGTTAGCCATGAAGGCATCGTTTTTACAAACATCCACAGCGACCCCGGGAAAGTCTCTAGGTACTGGTGCAGGGCTCTGTCGAATTTTAATATGGGCTTCTCATAAAATCCTATATAATCTATATCGTCAATCGAAATCCTCCCCTCGGAAAGGCAGTAATTTATCGCGTTTATTGGAAAAGTCGGATCGTGTTTTATTCTGGAAAACCTTTCCTCCTGGGCAGCCGCCACGGCTTTTCCATTCCTTATTAAACATGCCGCTGAATCATGATAATGGCAGGAAATTCCGAGTATGTTCATGAAAACACCTAAAACATTCTGTAGTATGATTCCCTGGGTTTTTTTGTTTTGCATTCGGTCCAGTAGGTCCCTGAGTCTCTTTTTCCCGTATCCAGAAATTTTTTCCCGAAGGCCTTTCCTATCATGGACGTTATCCCTATACCAGTAAAGTACACGATTGCGAGCAGAACCGTGTTAACGGCGGAAGAAATAAATCTGCTGACTCTGAGTAAATACTGGTAAACTTTTCTGTCCCGAATCATAGATAATAATAAGTAAACCAAATTTAAATTGAGTTTATGCCAAAGAAAAATTCAGCCTTTGGAAAGAGGTTCTATCTGCTCATAGACCTCTGGGATTTCATGAAAGTGAACAAGAAATGGTGGTTGCTGCCCATAATCCTGATGCTATTGTTCGTGAGTGTGCTGATACTCGTAAGCACGTTATCTCCTGTTTCACCATTCATATATGTTCTGGTTTGATACGATAAAGAAAAACCTTATTAAATACACGTATTATTTAAATCTATAGAACACAAAAAATCAAAACAGCGGGATGGAGCAGCCTGGAGCTGGGTCGAACGTGGCTTGCCGCGTTCTTTCGCTGGTATGCTCGCTGGGCCCATAACCCAGAGGTCGGTGGAAGCGGTATTGGAAGAAGCCGTTGCCGAATTCAAATCCACCTCCCGCTATTCTTCCATCTTTATTTTGATTTTTCTAATCCGCCATCACCCTAAAATTTAAATTTAACGAAAACCATCTGATATATGGAGCGGGTCGAAACCTTCTCAGGAGGTGATACACCGCCCCATCTATTGGCAGGGTTTCATCATGAACGCGCTCTACATGGATGATTCTTATATAAGGGAATTCGAGGCGAAGGTTGTCAGTGCGACAAAGGGAGGGGAGGATAAATTCTTCGTTGTTCTGGATAAGACGGCTTTCTACCCTGATTCCGGGGGGCAACCACACGACACTGGGAAATTGGTGAAGGACGGTGTTGAATACCCTGTGGTTTACGTGGGTAAGTTCTCAGGTAAGATTTCACACGAGGTCTCGAAAGAAGGTCTCAGGGAAGGCGATGTGGTTAAGGGGGTAATAGACTGGAACAGGAGATACATGCTCATGCGCATGCACACCGCCGCGCACATAATTTCAGAGGTTTTCCACAGGGAAACAGGAGCGCTGATAACAGGGAACCAGCTCGGCCTCGATCATTCAAGGATAGATTTCTCGCTCGAAAAGTTTGACAGAGAGAAAATGAAAGAATACTTCGCAAAAGCAAACGAAATCATTTCGAGGGACCTCGAAGTCAGAACCTACTTCCTTCCAAGGGAAGAGGCCATGAAGATAGAAAACGTAACGAAACTTGCGAATGCGCTCCCGCCAAATGTGAAGGAGCTGCGCATTGTTGAGATAGGAGATTTCGACATACAGGCAGACGGTGGGACGCACGTGAAAACAACGAAGGAGATCGGAAGGATTGAGTTCCTGAAAGCCGAAAACAAGGGGAAAAACAACCGGAGGGTTTATTTCAGGCTGTCATAAACTAAGCGGGTGATAATTTGAAGGGGGTCTGGATTGTATTCGCGTTTATCTTCCTTGTCCTTGTTTCCGGGTGCGTGCAACAGGATAGGCAATCGATTCAGGAACGCGCCAAAACGAAATGCATCGACCTCTGCGAGAAATACAAAGGCGTAATGGATTACGCGAACGGTCCGTGCATCTCGGACAATAACCTGGACTGGGATGTTGAGGACTGGGTGTGCGATGTCGCGCATTCACCAAGGGAGAATGTGGACAACCTGCCCGAAAACCAGTGTATAGCATTTCGAAACGGTGAAGCCCATCACTTTGTGGAGGTTGACCCGAACTGCGAATTCATAAAAGCGGTGTGAATATGCCGGTAATAACATTAAAACTCTTGAAGGATATCATAGGCAAGCAAAACAGACCTGTCACTACAAATGAAATTATAAACCACGCTGCAGACAACTCCCCGAGAATTCTAGAGAACCTCGTTTCCAATATGCTCGTCTTGGAAAAGGCAGGTTTCATAAAGAAGAGTTTTGACAGCAAGAAGAATTCGTACGTATGGGAAATGAGCAATCCTAACCTCAATGAAAGAGACATCCTCGAGAAATATCCGGAGTTATACGAACAGAGTCTTTACGGCGAGGAATCGTTCAATCTCAAGAAAGGGAAAAAATCAGAACAACACTGAAGCCTGTCCTACAGGTTTTGGGCATACTCCATAGCCAGGCGGAAGTAGATTTTTGCGGTGTCTCTTGCCTGCTCCTTGTCGAAATCAGGAATATTCGGGTCGTTCATCCGGAAAGCCACAACCTTCCCACGGACGTATGCCCGATAGCACTTGTAAAAATCCAGCAGCTTTTCTATATCAATGTCTCCGGTATCCTCCACGTATTTTTTTAGAAGAACATCTGAAAGGTATTTCCTGTGCCTGAAATCCAGGTCCATTGAGAGAAAGGCGATGTCGCTCGCTACATCCGAGCAGGCAAAACGCTCATTGAACTCTATGGCATCGAATATGTAAACTTTCTCGCCAACGACGAAAATGTTCCCTGAATGCAGATCCCCATGACACCATTTTATGAACCCTTCTTTCAGTCTCTTCTCGAACAGGTCCTTGTTCTTGCCCATGAAATGCTCGACGCTCTCCTTTATAATTTTGAATATTTCTTCATCAATGGTTTTGCCGATGAAGGGCCGGGTCTGTTCGAAATTCTCTCTCCAGTTGAATTTTACGGTTTCCAGAGAACCTGTCGAATGGGGTTCTGTGTAGGTGTACGTTTCTGAATAGAATTTGATAAGGATGTCCACGATTTTTTCAATGGTCTTCGCCTCTATCTGGTTTTTGTCCAGAAGTTTGTCCATCAGGCATTCCTGAGGGAGCTGCCTCATCTTCACGGCGTAGTCAATCGTTCCCCCCGGGCCGTTTATCTTTATCGAATGGTCCCCGAACTTGTTCACAGGGAGAAAGCCGATATAAATCTCCGGTGAGAACATCCGGTTGATTTCAACCTCTTTCTTGCAGAATTTCTTTCGTTTTTCAAGTGTTGTGAAATCAAGAAATCCGAAATCAACGGGCTTTTTTATCTTGTAGGCGAAATCACCCGTCAGAAAAATCCAGGAAATATGCGTCTGTATGAGGCGGATGTCTTTAACTGGTTCATCATACGCTTCCTTCTTTTTTAATGCCTCAAGCATCTCTTTCGAAATATTCATATATATATCTTATTTCCAAGAATTAAAAATTCATTCGAATTTTGAGAGGTGATAGTTATGAGCAAGGTAAAGGATATGAAGCTTGCAAAGGAGGGGAAACTTAAGATTCAGTGGGCTGAAGACCACATGCCTGTTCTTATGAACATACGGGAACGTTTTGAAAAGGAGAAGCCCCTCAAAGGGATGACAATCGCATGCTGTCTGCACGTAACGAAAGAAACTGCAGTTCTAATGAAAACACTGAAAACAGGAGGAGCGAGGATCGCCCTTTGCGGCTCCAATCCTCTCAGCACACAAGATGACATAGCAGCAGCGCTGGTTGAGGAAGGAGTGAATGTATTCGCCTGGAGGGGTGTAAAAACAAGGGATTACTACTGGTGCATAGACAGCGTTCTCGATTTCAGGCCCAACATAACGATGGATGACGGCGGGGATTTGGTGACGAGAATCCATGAAAAAAGGCAGGAGCTTCTTAAACATGTGATTGCGGGAACAGAGGAAACAACCACTGGTGTAATCCGCTTCCGAGCAATGGAGAAAGACTCCGCCCTGAAGTACCCGATAATAGCAGTGAATGATGCGTACACAAAATACCTCTTCGACAACCGCTACGGAACGGGCCAGTCAACAATAGACGGCATCCTCCGTTCGACCTCCGTCCTCATAGCCGGAAAGAATTTTGTGGTTGTAGGCTATGGATGGTGTTCCAGGGGAATATCCATGCGCGCGAAGGGTATGGGAGCGAACGTGATAGTGACGGAGGTCGATCCTCTGCGAGCGTTAGAAGCGGTCATGGACGGATTTTCTGTTATGCCGATGTCAAAGGCATCCGAAATCGGGGATATCTTTGTCTCGGCTACAGGGAACAAAAATGTTATCAATGGAAAACATCTGGCCAACATGAAATCGGGAGCAATCATAGCGAATTCGGGACACTTCAACGTGGAAATAAACATCCCGGAGCTCGAGGCAATGGCAAAGGGGAAAAGGACCATAAGGGAGAACGTAGAGGAATACACACTCAGAAACGGTAAAAAGCTCTACCTCCTTGCAGAGGGGAGACTCGTGAATCTCGCGGCTGCGGAAGGCCATCCCAGCGAAGTGATGGACATGTCTTTCGCCAACCAGGCACTCTCGGCCGAGTACATTTTAAAGAACGCAAGAAAGCTCGAACCCATAGTCTACAAGGTCCCGGAAGAAATCGACAAGGAAATAGCAAGGCTTAAACTCGAATCCATGGGCATTGAGATTGACAGGCTAACGGGCGAACAGAAAAAATATTTGTCGGGCTGGAAGGAAGGAACGTGATTCACTGATAAAGTTCCTTTCCGACCTTCTCTAGCATATCGAAACCCTTTACTTCTTCCTTGTGAAGCGGCACACACAGAATTTTGTAACCATTGAATCTTTTTCTGATGTCATTCAACCTCTCCTGCTGTATCCTCCGTTTTTCCCTGCAGAAAGGGCATTTGTCGTTTTTCGGGATAATCTGGTTCACTATTATGGTTTCAACGGGTATGCCGTATTCATTGAGGATTTTGAGCGACCTCTCGGATTCATATATGCTCATGGCTTCGGGTATCATCACCAGATTGAAATGCGTGCGTTCCCTGTCGCTCAGGATTTTTCGCGCGACTTCTATGCGTTCCTTTATCGCATCCAGCTGCTCTGTCCCCAGTTTCTTTTCATTCTCTTCCGGCTCTCCGAAGGGGAGAATCTTCCTGAATGTGTTGATGATGCCGGAGAATTTCAGGCGTATGCTTATCATCTTTCCCACCCAGGAATCGAGGATGTCCGGCAGCGAAAGGAAGCGCAGGGTGTGCCCTGTGGGGGCCGTATCGAATATTATGACATCATAATCTTTCGACTGCATGTACTGGAGGAACTTGTCAAAAGCCGCCATCTCGTCAATACCTGGTGTGTTTCCGGCGAAGTCGAACGTGTCTTCCAGACCGAGCCCTTTCAGGAAGTCCATTTTTTCCATGTGCGGCGTGATCTTCTCCTTGTACTCCTGCATTGCCTTCTTGGGATCAATCTCAACAGAATACAGGTTTTTCTTTATCTTCCGGATTTCCCCTCCGATTTCAGTTTCAAATGAATCCGACAGGGAGTGGGCAGGGTCAGTCGAAATTATCAGGGTTTTCTTCCCTTTGTTAGCGAAGTGAAGGGCAGTCGCTGCTGCCATGCTAGTTTTCCCTACCCCTCCCTTTCCACCGAACAGGTAGAACTGCGTTTCTCTTTTCTTCAGACCGAGCATATACTACATATTGTTATCTGAATTTTAAATAAAGTGTATTGCCATAGCGAAAACGGATGGAATTTTCACCGGAAAAGGGCTACAGGTTGAAAAGGAAAACCCATGTAACGAGCCAAACGAGAATGTACAGGACTCCTCCGTTTGCCATCCACCACTTTATTCCCTTCTTCTTCAGGATGAACTCTGTCATGTATCCTGTTATTACGAGTATCAGTATTGCGAGGCCCACGGAGTAAAGAGCCTCGAAGAACATGGACGCGTATCCTGCAATTATGCCCATGAGAGTATGCACGCCCATCGAAACCCTTGTTGTGTTAATATCGTTCATTCTATAAGATAGGGGTTTCTAATTTTTAAAGCTTAATCAGAACCAGCATATTATTTTTTCTTTCTGTGCCTCATCTTTTTCCTTCTCTTCTTCAGCTTGTGCTTCTTCATCTTCTTCCTTTTTCGTTTTCTTCCGCAGGGTATGTCGATCACCTTGCTAATTTTATTTTCCTCTTTTAAATTGTTAAGCCCTGGGCGGGGTTTCCAATTAGCTTTCCTTTTGCTCCACGGCTGCTGCCGGAAAAGCCGTGATTGAACCCGCGACCTTTCGCTTTCTGTGCGGGAGTCGGTAGACTCCGCAATCTTGCGTATGTTTTCGATTAAGCCTTTTGGATAAAGGCTTATACCAAGCGAACGCTCTTTAGCGAACCAGGAAGCTTTAGCTCCTGTTTTCGAAAGTTTCGGTAGACGCATACTATGTATGCGTCATTCTCCCTTCCCTTTTGGATAAAAGGTTTACCACTGAGCTACCAGGGCGAAATTTTAGAGCATGCGTACCTTGTACGCATCAATATAATCAATATTATTTTAGGTTTTTATTCTTTACAAAAATCCTAAATATGGTTAACTTTTATTCAAGAAGGTCTTTTTGTACAGATTCCATGTTCTTATGAACTCGGCATGCGGCCAGCTCAGAGGCAGAGTTATGTAGGCTGTTCCCTTCCTGAACATGGGGTGTTTGCGAGTATTATTAATCATTATCAGTCTGTCCTTCCTCAGTATTCCGGCCTCCTTGAAATCCGTAACGTATTCCTCAAATTCCTTAACTGTGGATATATGTTCAGGAAGTTCGTGCTTGTGCGCAATATTCAAAACCCAGTTCAGATACTTATCTGCCTTTTTCTTATCCCCCAAATTTATGTAGTGCCTGCATATCATGAGTGTGAAGTGGGGCCAAGGTCCATACCCACCGTTATGCCTCCCCTCTCTCTTCGGGTATCTGCAGATTCCCCCCAGTTCCTTGTTCCACAGGTATTTCTCAATTCGTTTCACTGTTGATATCACTCTCTCGTCACTGTCAGGAAGAAGGCCAAAGTACGCAACTGCGTATTGCGAAACGTCAGGTTCGATCTTCACAGAGCTTGATTCGCGAATTCGGATGTTCTTAACGAACGAGCCAACCCTTGAATTCCACATGTATTTCATAACGCCCGTCCTTATCCTTTTCGAATATTCTTTCCATCTGTCGTGCTCCAACCTTAGTTTTTCAGCCAGTTTCGATAACTCCCTCAGGGCTGCACAGCAAGCACAGTTAGCCCATATTTCCAGTCCCTCTTCCGTGGGAGGGAACTCGTGGATCGAATTTGGGGTGAAAACCAGATTCTTTTCCCTGTAAATGTTCTTCACTATGTAATTGGCGGCTTTCCCTATCCTCTTCCAGTTTTTTCTTGCGAAATTAAAGTCCTTCGTCTGTTTTACGTATTCAGCAAAGGAGAGAAGTACGAGGCCTGTTCCATCAAGCTGTATTGGTTTGTAGGAAGCGTCTCTCCCTTCCGTATCGTATCTCTGTGGAAATGCTCCACTCTCTGATTCCTCCCTAAGAACGAATTCCAGCCCCTTTCTAGCGTTCTTGATCATCCCAGCAGACAGGAGAGCAAGTATACAGAACGAATGGTCTCTCGGATAGATGTAAGGATAACGCTCACCCCTCGGCGTGGCCAAGCATCCTCCATTCTTAAGCTGAACTTTCCTTAATATCTTGATCGAATTCTCGTAAAGTTTTTCTGCCTTTTCGAAATCTACGCCCATTTGAACAACCTCAAAACTATCATATTCCACCCCGCAGGTCCTATGCCCTCGGCCATGTTAAATTTACATGAGGCGAATGAGCCATCAGCTTTTTGAATAATGTATGCCTCATCTACTGCTTCCAGCATTTCGAAATCGTTTTCTGAGTTTCCAAACCCGTACGTCATGATTTTACCATACTTTCTACTGTACAAATCCGTCAGGATTTTTACAGCCTTCCCTTTGTCATTCCCCCCAGTGAGATGATAAAATGTTCCGCCCTTTGTAAGGCTAAGTCCGTTCTCTCTTATGATTATAGAAACTTCTTCCTCGTCCTCTTTTTTGGCAAGTCTGAACGGCTCATCGTATTCTCTCTCTTTCGCCAATCTTGCCTGTTCAAGGGGCATGTTGCAGCACTTTGATATTTCTTCTGGACTCATATCTCCGAAACCAACTACTCGAATTCCGCTGTTTCTTATCGATTCCAGAACTCTTCTAAGCTTGACGTAGTCTGTTCCTAACTTTATGACGAGGTAATTCCTCGTGGTGTAGTTGTATTCAAATTCAAAATCAAAATAATTTTCCGGTATGAAAACTGCTCCCCCGTTCTCAACAATAAAGGGGTCGCTGTTTCCTGTCTTCCTCCTGTACAGCTCCGTTTCCGCCCTCGTCTTACTCGTGCAAAAAATTAGCGGGATTCTGTACTTGTTTATCAATTTAAGGGCTGGCAGTGCCTTTTCAAAAGAATATCTTTCATCAAGCAGGGTCCCATCAAGGTCCGTGAAAATTATCTTCTTCATAAGCATTAGTAATTCTTTTTAAAGATTATTGTATGCACCTTCGTCATCTCTATTAGGGAATGGTGTATACCTTCCCTCCCTATTCCAGAATCCTTATCTCCTCCGAAGGGGAACAAACCCAAACCGTGTGAAGGCGAGGCGTTTATACTCACCGTTCCGTCCTCCAAGCGAAGGCCTGCATCGAGTGCCTTGTCAATATCCTTGGTGAATATGCAGGCATCCAGACCGTATCTGCTCTGGTTCGCTATCCTTATCGCTTCCTCGTAATCTTTCACATGAATTATCGTTACAACAGGTCCAAACGTTTCCTCCCATGCTATCTTCATCTTGGTCGTGACGTGATCAAGAACCGTGGGATAATAATACAATCCCCTTTTCTCCCCCCCGTAAAGCAGCTTCGCCCCCTTCTCTATCGCATCCTTAACGAGGAAATCCACCTTCTCCACCGCCTTCTCATTTATCAAGGGTCCTATCATCGTCTTCGTATTCCTCGGGTCTCCAACCTTCCATTTCCTGATTTCCTTCAAAAGAAGATTAACAAATTTGTTCGCTATGTCCCTTTCCACAAGTATCCTGGAGATTGCATCACACCTCTGACCCGAGAACGTTAATGCTCCCCTCAGACACTCTTTCACAGCGAGGTCGAGATCGCAGTCCTTCAGAACGATCGCTGGCGCTTTGCCTCCGAGTTCCAGATGGAGCTTTTTCATACCACATATCTTTGCGATGTGTTTTCCTACGTCGGTGGAACCTGTAAAGGATATCATGTTTATTTTGTCGCTGTTGATGAGCATGTCTCCTATCTCCGAGCCCCCTCCTGTTACAAGATTGAAAACACCCCCAGGTAAGCCTGCCAACTCCAGAATTCGGGCAAACATTATCATGCATATGGGGTCTTGGGACGAGGGCTTGCATATAACTGAATTCCCTGCTGCCAGAGCAGGCGCTATCTTGCAGACGGGTATGTGAAGGGGGTAGTTGAAAGGGGAGATCGCCAAAACCACCCCTAGGGGTTGGCGTATCACCATCGCGAACTTGTCAAATTTATGGGGGGAAAGATCCCCCGTTATCTCTTCCCCATATATGTCCTTGCATTCCTCGGAGGAATAGTACAGCCTTTCGTAGGCAGCCTTGACCTCGTCCTTCGCCACGCTGACGGGTTTCCCGGATTCCTTGACCAACATATCAACAAATACGTCCTCGTGTTCCTTCAGGAGATCGGAAGCCTTCTCGAGGATTTCCGCTCGTTTGACAGCCCTCATATCCTTTATTATCCTTCGAGATTTGAAGGCGGAATCTATCGCTTTTTTTGTGTCGTCCATACTCGCGCTTTGCACCCTCCCTACTACCTTTCCGTTATAAGGATTCAGGACATCGAAGGTTTTTCCGTCCGAAGATTCCATCCACTTCCCGTCTATATACATCCTGAAAACGGGCGTCTTCCCTTTCTTCATTACGGGTTTCCAGAAATCCTTCATAATTTAAAGTTGTTTCGGTATATTAAATTGTTTCATCCCAAAGAAATCAGGGCGTCCACAATGGAACATGTATCCCCCAAACCTGTCAGGACCTTTGGTTTCGGTGTCATGTAAGCTGGGATCAGAACGAAATTCTTCCCCTCGATTTTTTTTAATTTGTATCTTTCGAGTTTCGAAACCCCTTCCAAATTTTTCCTCATACTTCCGAACGTCTTCGCAGCTGAGAGCTTCAAGGATTCCTCCCCTGCCTTCATGTTCTTCTCTCTGTTCTTTCGAAAGAACGTGAGCCTGTATTCTTTCGAATGGATGGTTAACCTATCCAGACCGCTAGCCTTCATGAATTCCATGAAGAAATCCGTATCTTCGAGCGGATCACCCTCAAATCCTATGAATTTTGTTTCGATCTCGTTCATCCCTAACGAGTGTAAAACTCCGCTGTTCACGAACTTCTTGATTGCATATCTTATCGTTTCCGTTCCCTCGCCCAATTCCAGATGAACTTTGCACTTTGATTCTTCCAGCATATCAGAGATTACATTAACCTTGTGTCCATACTTTTCGGAAACCAGATGGAAACCGCAGAGCCAAAGCAAATCTGCAGAACTTATCTTCTCCCAAAAATCCTTATCCAGCACACACTCGAAAGATACGGGATCGAATGTGAATATCTTTCTGTAATCTTCTCTTTCGAAACTCAAATGCTCGAATTCTGGGTCGTCCCTCACTGCTTCTAGGGGGTTTACAAAACCCCTCCCCTTTGCCATCTTCACACCTTTGTATTTGCTGAGCATGTCCATCATAGTTTTTGGTCTTGAGGGACAGGAGAGCAGGCAGGGAATTCCAAGCTCACTGAGAATCAATGCCGCATTGCCCGCGTTTCCTCCTATCTTTTTCTCCCCGTCGAAATTTTTATTTAAAAATTCGAACAGCCCTTTGCTTATCAGATGTTCAGAATCACCTCTCTGTTTCAGAACGTAGACCACCTCTCCCAATTTCGAGAGTACCCCTTTCGAGGGTTTTAGGGGTTCGATTCCCTTGAACTTCCTCGTATCATAATGCTTTATTATCGAATCGAGATTGGTGAACAGACCAAGAAAAACGTTCATGTTTATAATTTCATTCTGCCTAATTAAAAACCCTGTCCGTTTTGACTTTGTCCCCAAAAGATTTCCCCAGAGCTATTATTTCCTTATTTTTGTTAAAAATTCCAACAATCTCGTTTTCTTTCGTTCTGTCCCTCTTTATTATCCATTCTGAAAAGACAGGCGAACCGTTTCTTACCTTGGGAACAGCATGATCTTTAACTGTTATCTGTTTCAATTTGATCCTCTCCAGAATTTTTTCCAGCCTGACTATATTTTTTTCCGAGAGTTTTTCCAGTTCGATTGACTCTTTCACAGAAAACGGTCCGACCTTCGTTCTTCTGAGTTCGGTCATGTGCGCCCCGCACCCTATTCGCTGTCCTATATCGTGGACAAGCTTTCGTATGTACGTTCCTGCCTCGCATTTAACTTCGAATGTGATTTCTCTTCCCCTGATTCTAAGAATGTTAAGGGAATGTATTTTCCTCTTTCTTTCAACGCGGGCAACCCGTGACCTCACGGGAGGTTTCTGAACGATTTCTCCGGTAAACTTCCGGAAAGTCCTTTGGATCGCTTCCTTGTTGACATTCACGTGCAGAAGCATTTTGCCTTTATATTCCTTGTCCAACCCCATCAAAACAGGCATCGCCTTCCTCGATTCCTCAAGGGCAATAAGCATGAGACCGGTAACGTTCGGGTCGAGCGTTCCGGTATGACCTGCCTTTTTTATCCCGAAAGTTTTACGTACATGTTCGACAACGTCAAAACTCGTCATGCCCTTTGGCTTGTCCACAAGGACAACTCCCCTGCGAAGAATTCGGCTATTCATAATTATTTATTTCCGGACTTCTTTTTAGGCTTCCGTTTCTTTTCAGGCTTTTTCTTGGGTTTGGTTTCCCCTTTCTTTGCACCTGGTTTTTCTTTCTTCTTTATATCTGCCTTCTCCTTTCCGGGCCTCTTCGGGGCTTTCTCGGGTTTGATTTCTTCCTCTTTTTTCACGGGCTTTTTCTCGGCTTCTTTCTTCTTTTTGACCTTCTCCTCGGCTTTCGCTTCTTTCTTTTCCTCTTTCTTCGGCGGTTTTGGTGCCTCGGCTTTGAATTCAGGGGAGCGGAGAACCCTTATCCTTGCAACCTCCGAGAAGCGGACAGGGTAGATCCTGCTGCCCTCTTTCTTTATTTTCATCTGAACCTCGGTGGAGATCACCTTCCTGAGGAAATCCTGAAGATTGCTGTTTTTTGTGAAGTCCGTAAGCTTTCTGGAAACAAATTCCCTCATCTTTGTCTGCAGGGTTGAGGTTGTATTGCCGTTGAGGATGGTAAGGAACTTTATTTTCAAAAACCACCCGTCCTTTGTCCCCGTATTGAAAATAGTCTCAACCTTCTGGTTTCTTTTTCTCACCATTCTCATAAGATGTTCGCGAACGCATTCGAGACCGTTAAAAGACGTGAGGCATGTCTTTCCCTCGATTTTGTTTATTCTCAGCATTACTTTCATGTGGCGCTTTCTGTTGTCTCCGGTCAGTTCAGCGATGCTCACGTCAATATTTCTTCCGACCACGCTTTTGGGGTCGGTAGTGGGCGTCTGGCCGATTAACTTCGCTCCGAGGTAGGCAGGGGACATGATATTGAACCACTCCTTTCCCTTCCATTTCTTCACTATTATCTTTTCTTCTTTTTCTTCCGGGCTCGCCTCCTTTTCCAGTCTTGCCCCCTTGGTTTCCTTCTGCTCCTCTCTCAGTCTCGGTTTGCTCTTCATACCCATAGTTTTCACCAATTTGTTATTCTTTGCTGGGATAATTATTAAAGTTATTGTATAGAATTAATCCGTGGTTTTTATATGTTTTGTTCTTCCACCGAGCGGGAATTATAAAAGAGCTATCTGTTTACGAAATCCATCAGGCCGCCTTTTGGAAGCGTTTCCGGCTCCTCTTTCCTTTCAGGGGTCTCAACCGGGTCGGGGTGTTTGGCTGCCCCGGTTTCAGGGATATCCTGGCTCTCCCTCGCTTTTTCTGGCTCTGCATGAACCCCCTCGAGCATTTTTTCAACCTCTTTTATGAATTCATCCTGTTTTTCCCTGGGCACAACCGCTGCAGCCGCCCCCATGTGTCCTCCGCCC
>Ga0190360_1000133_pt1 | contig 40732 bp, 37 predicted proteins | sample 48721834_MG_FD_161271 | JGI IMG/M metagenome (GOLD analysis project Ga0190360, IMG submission 161271) | Hydrothermal vent microbial mat bacterial communities from Southern Trench, Guaymas Basin, Mexico - 4872-18-3-4_MG | ecosystem: Environmental > Aquatic > Marine > Hydrothermal vents >...
GCTTACTTTATAGAAAGTGAAAGATTTGCCTTTTTTTAGAAACTTAGCCATGATTTAATAAGTGATGTAGAAAACACTGCTTTTGGAGTTTTCAGTCCTTTAGAAGGATTTTTGGTAAAGAAAGATTATTAAGACGTATTAAATTAGATAAGATTGACTAACGATTTATGCTGGACAAATCCCATTGTCCTAGATGTAGATAGAGACAAAGCTGATAGCTTATTTATAAATCCTGTTATTGGACGTAAAAAGAAGGGAGATTTCAAGGATGAAGTTATTCTTGCTTCTTATGAGGAACTTATCAGAAATTATTATTTAAATGAAAAAACATACCCTCATCCTGCCTCAGATCATATTAATTTTTCTGGGAGTAAAATCAAGGAGATGCTATTGGAGGGGAAAATACCTCCGCCGGAGTTAATGAGACCGGAGGTAGCTAAAATCATCATCAGCTTTGATCATCCTTTTATTGAATAGGAAGGGAGGTTTTTATGGATAAAAAATTATTAGTTATCGGTTTAGATTGTGCTCCACCTGAGATTGTTTTTGATAGGAGAGAGGAACTACCCGTTCTGAGGGAGCTAGTCGAAAATGGCCTTTATGGCAAGCTGCGAAGTTCTGATCCTCCAATTACCATCCCTGCCTGGATGGTCATGTGTACAGGCAGAGATCCAGGCCGATTAGGTCTTTATGGCTTTCGCCACCGCAAAAACTATTCTTATCGAGATATCTGGATTGCCACTTCTCAGTCTATTAAGGAAAAAACAGTCTGGGATTTTATTGGAGAACAAGGGGGAGAAAGTTGCCTGGTAAGCATTCCGCCCACCTATCCCCCCCGGCCAGTTGCTGGCAATCTAATAAGCTGCTTCATTACTCCTGGCCGGGATAAGGAATATACTTATCCTCCTTCCCTCAAACAGGAAATTGAAGCCAAATTTGGACCTTATATTTTTGATGTAGTTTTCCGGACAGATGAAAAAGATAAGCTGCTTGACCAAATTTACCAGATGACGGCCAAAAGGTTTGAAGTTCTTAATTATCTTATTCGCCATAAAAAATGGGATTTTTTTATGTTTGTCGAAATAGGAGTAGATAGAATTCAACATGCTTTCTGGAGATATATGGACCATGACCACCATCTTTATGTTGAGGGTAACAAATATGAAACTGCCATAATTGATTATTATAAATATCTGGATAAAAAACTAGGAGAGCTGCTTTCCAATATCGACCAGAAAACATCGGTTTTAGTTGTTTCTGATCATGGAGCAAAGAGAATGAAAGGGGCCTTTTGTATTAATGAATGGTTAATAGAACAGGGGTATTTGATGGCTAAAGAAGAGCCAGGGGCACCAATAAGTTTGGATAGAGTTGAAATTGATTGGGCACGTTCCAAAGCTTGGGGTTGGGGTGGTTATTATGCTCGAGTTTTTCTTAACATCGATGGTCGAGAGAGTCAGGGGATTATACCCGCCGAAAATTATGAAAAAGAAAGAGAGCAATTAATTGAAAAGTTAAGGTCTATTAAAGGTCCTAAGGGAGAGGTCTGGAAGAACAAGATAATAAAGCCCCAGGAGTTTTTCCCTGAAACCAGGGGAGATTATCCCGATTTGATGGTTTATTTTGATGATTTATATTGGCGCTCTGCTGGTACCTTAGGGCATGGAACCAAGTATCTTTTAGAGAATGATACAGGCCCTGATGATGCGGTTCATGCTCAAGATGGTATTTATATTTTGTACGATCCTCAGCATCCGGTTAATATGAGAAAAGATGCTAATATTTTAGATATTACCCCAACTATACTTCACACCATGGGCACACCCATTCCTGAGGATTTAGAGGGGAAAGTGATTAATAAAGAGTAAGGGAGTGAAGAGTAAAGAGTTTTAAGTTTAAGGCTTAAGGTTGAAGGAAAGAAATAGATAGGGAAAAATGATAGGTTTACTGGCCAACATCATGGTTTAAAATTAAAATAAGAAATGCGAATTTCCACAGCTAGAAAAGGAGAGAATTTAAAATGGTTGATAAGAAAAAAGCAGGAAGCAATTTAGGCAGAACCCAGAAAGGTTTTACCTTGTGGTTTACAGGATTACCCTGTTCAGGTAAATCTGCTGTGGCCGATAGGGTAGCTGAGATGTTAAAGGAAAGAGGATTAAAGGCTGAGAGGTTGGATGGAGATATTGTCCGTAAGAGTTTAACCCGTGACCTTGGTTTTTCTAAACAAGATAGAAATGAAAATATCAGAAGAGTTACTTTCGTTGCCAAACTTTTAACCAGAAATGGAGTGGCTGTCCTCACTTCTTTTATTTCTCCCTACCGTGAGGTAAGAGCCTATGCTCGCCAAGAAATCGGAAATTTCATTGAAGTTTTTGTTAAATGTCCCCTGGAAGTATGTATTAAGAGAGATGTAAAGGGCATGTATAAGAAAGCTATTAAAGGAGAGATAAAAGAATTCACTGGAATTTCAGACCCTTATGAAGAGCCGTTGAATCCTGAAATTATTCTCGAAACTGATAAGGAAACTCTGGAAGAAAGTGCTCACAAAGTTATGCAAAAACTTAATGATTTAGGTTATATTGATTAAGTTTGTTAAACGTGAAACATAAAATGTAAGATGGAAAAATATCTAATAACCGGAGGAGCGGGCTTCATAGGTTCTAATCTTGCTCGGGAGTTAGTCAAGAGAGGCCATCGGGTAAGAGTTTTAGATAGTTTTTTAACGGGCAAAAAAGAAAACATTGCTTTCTTAATGGACAAAATTGAGTTAATTGAAGGTGACATCAGGGATTTTAAGATTTGTCAAAAGGCCGTAGTTGGAGTAGATTTTGTTCTCCACCAAGCTGCCCTGCCTTCTGTTCCTCGATCTATTGAGGATCCCCTACTGACCAATGAAATTAATATTAATGGAACCCTGAATCTACTTTGGGCCTCTAAGGAAGCGAGCCTAAAAAAATTTGTTTTTGCCTCTTCCTCTTCCATTTATGGAGATGATCCTAGTCTGCCTAAACATGAAGATATGAAACCTAAACCTCTTTCTCCCTACGCTTTGACTAAGCTGGTTGGCGAGCATTACTGTCAGATTTTCAGCCAGATCTACAGACTGCCTACTATAAGTCTTCGCTATTTTAATGTTTTTGGTCCCAGACAAGACCCCTTTTCTCAATATGCAGCTGTAATTCCCAATTTTATAACCAGGATACTTGAGGGAAAAGAACCCCTCATTTACGGGGATGGCCAGCAATCGCGTGATTTTACTTATGTCTCCAATGTGGTTGAAGCTAATATCTTAGCCGCTCATGCCCCTGAGGATTCCTTTGGGGTAGTGAATATTGCTTGCGGAGAAAGGACGACTATAAATTCCTTAGCAGCCAAGATAAAAGAAATTCTGAAAAAGGATATCAGATTCTCCTACCAGAACCCTCGGCCTGGCGATATCAAGCATTCGTTGGCCGATATTTCTCGAGCCAAGAGGCTTTTAAAATATTCGCCTCAAATTTCTTTAGAAGAAGGATTAGAGATGACTATAAGATGGTATAAAAAAAGAGAGAACAAATGGCCAAGCAACTAATTTTAGAAAAAAAAATAAAGGCTAAAGAGGCCAACATTGGCGTTATTGGTCTGGGCTATGTAGGGTTGCCTTTAATAAAAACTTTTTTGGCCCAAGGCTTTAAAGTTATCGGTTTTGATATAGATGCCAAGAAAGTTGAAATGCTCAATAAGGGTCAGAGTTACATAAAACATGTCACCGCAGAAGAGCTAAAAATATATTTGAAAGAGAGAAAATTTCGGGCTACTTCAAATTTTGCTAATTTGAAACAGATAGATGTAATTATTATCTGTGTGCCTACTCCCTTAGATTCTCATAAAAATCCTGATTTATCTTATGTTTTAGAGACGACCAAAGTTATCGCTAAGTATTTAACTAAAGGCCAGCTTGTGATTCTGGAAAGTACCACATATCCAGGCACGACTGAGGAAGAAATGTTGCCTTTGCTGGAGGCTGGAGGTTTGAAGGTAGGCAAAGATTTTTATCTAGCCTATTCTCCTGAGAGAGAAAATCCAGGTGATAAGTACTATACTACAGCTAAAATCCCCAAGATAGTAGGAGGTGTTTCAGCTAATTGCCGAAGAGTAGCCCAGACTCTTTATGATCAGATTGTAGTCAAAACTGTGCCTGTTTCTTTGCCTAAAGTGGCTGAGGCCACTAAACTGTTAGAAAATATATTTCGCTCGGTTAATATTGCTTTGGTTAATGAGATGAAGATGGTCTTTGAATTGATGGATATCGACATTTGGGAAGTGATTGCAGCCGCCTCTACCAAACCTTTTGGCTTCCTGCCTTTTTTCCCCGGGCCTGGATACGGCGGACACTGTATCCCAGTTGATCCTTTTTATCTTGCCTGGAAAGCAAAAGAGGTTGAATATCCAACCAAATTTATTGAATTAGCCGGAGAGATTAATACGCGAATGCCTTACCATGTAGTCTCCAAAACAGCGGAAGCTTTAAATGATAGAGGTAAATCTCTTAAAGGTGCCAAAATTCTAGTTTTAGGCATTGCTTATAAAAAAGATGTTGATGATCAGCGGGAATCTCCTTCTCTTAAAATTATCAGCCTTCTCCAGAAAAGGGGAGTCAAAGTGGCCTACAATGATCCTTATGTATCTCACTCTTTTGGTCACCGTGATTACCCAGATTTAAATTTAAAATCCCTGCCTTTAACTGAGAAAATGCTTAAGGGATTTGATGCTGTCATTATTGCTACTGATCATTCAGTTTATGATTATGATTGGATTGTCAGCAATGCTTCTCTGATTATTGATACCCGCAATGCCGTCAAAAAGAAAAAGAAAAATGTAGTTAAGGCTTAAATTTCCATCTATAATCAGTCTAAGGCTAAGGAGGGAAAAATGAAAATAGGCATAATAGGGACAGGTTATGTAGGTCTGGTTACGGCTGTTGGGCTGGCTGAGCTGGGCCATAAAGTAGTTGGAACTGATATTGCTACTGAAAAAATTGAGAAAGCTTCTCGAGGCGTTGCTCATATTTACGAACCAGGTCTTGAGCAGTTACTCAAAAAAAATTTAGCCAATGGAAATCTTTTTTTTGAGCCTAGCCTGGAGAAAACCATTATTTCTTCTGATGTTCTTTTTGTCTGTGTTAATACACCTCAAAGAGAAGATGGCAGTGCCGATATGTCATTTGTTGAAAGTGTCTCACGAACGATTGCTGAAAACCTTAATGGATATAAGCTAATAGTGGAGAAGAGCACTGTACCTGTCAAAACTTCAATGTGGATAAAGAGGACTATTAGCCTTTACCGCAAAAGCGATGTCGAATTTGATATTGCTTCTAATCCAGAATTTTTAAGAGAAGGCTCAGCAGTTTCTGATTTTCTAAATCCAGATCGCATAATCCTTGGAGTAGAATCAGAGAAAGCGGAAAAAATTCTAGTGGGAATTTACAAGAAATTTAGAGACAGAATTCTGATAACGAATATAGATACAGCCGAACTCATCAAACATGCTTCTAATTCTTTTTTGGCTTTGAAAATATCCTATATAAACATGATGTCTGAAATGTGTGAAAGAACAGAAGCTGATGTTGAGCAAGTGGCCAAGGGGATGGGCCTTGATCCCAGAATTGGCCCTTTATTTTTGCGAGCTGGCTTGGGCTATGGCGGCTCTTGTTTTCCTAAAGATATAAAAGCCTTGATTAAGATTGGTGAGGATTTAGGCCTTAACATGAATTTGCTGAAGGAAGCAGATAGGATTAACAATGAAAGAATTAAGGTTTTTGTTGACAAGATAAAAAAGGCACTCTGGATTTTAAAAGGCAAAAAGATTGCTGTCTTGGGTCTTTCCTTTAAACCAGAGACTGATGATATCAGAGAAGCACCTAGCTTTAAAGTAATTGAGCATCTCCTTAAAGAAGGAGCTTCACTCAGGCTCTACGATCCTCAAGCCATGCCCAATGCCAAAAAAGTTTTGCCAGAAAAGCCACCTCAAGTAGTCTATGCTCCTTCAGTTTACCAAGCAGTGGAAGGGGTTAATGCGTTGCTTGTGGTTACCGAATGGAAGGAATTTAAGAATTTGAATCTCTCAGAGGTAAAAAAAATTATGGCCAATCCAATTATCATTGATGGCCGCAATGTATTTCATCCACAAAAAGTTAGAGCTCTGGGTTTTGAATACTATTCTATGGGTAGAAAATAAAGGCTTCCTTTCCTTAATCTTTAATTTTCTTTAATAACTTCCAGGGTGTGGTTTTTAAAATCCGTGTTGATTATGATTAAAAGGTCATTATTTTGGTGCTGGTAGCTAAAGTCTACTTGATGGCCGTCAATTTTGACTGTTAAGTTTAAATCAGTAGGTTTTTTTGATGTTTCAGCTTTAGCCCAGGGTGAGAGCAATTTGATTAAGCCTTTATGGCTGTAATTGCTTTGATAGCGCATGATTATTCTCTCTGGATTATTATGGTATCGATAGTCATAGGCCACAAAAATGTTGTTAGCCGGGAAGTAGACATGGATTGTAGCTAAATCTTGGCCCAGCTTAGGCTCCAGATTTAAACCATTCCTCAGCCATTTAAGGCCAAAATAGCCCTCATAGATAGCTTTACTCAGACTACCAGCACTTCCACAGAAAAATTGGCTACCCTGACCAAGGCCGTGGCGGTTGTCCCATTCGTAAAAACTTCGATTATTAATATTCTTGTCAATGATTTCCATTAATTTTTTTTTGGCTAAGCGGCTGAAACCTGTTTCGAACATGGCATAGATAAGCCGACCACCAATCCAATCCCACTGGCCGCCGTTCTGATACTCATAGGGATCATCTACCATCGGGTGTCTGAAGAAATTTTTAGGGTAGGGAGGGAGCAGAGTAGCACTTATGGTTGAGACTTGGTAAAGCTTTTGCCTTTTAACAATTTGTTTTATTATTCTAGCTGCTTTTGAACTGTCAGCCAGGCCAGAAATGATAGCCAGAGTATTTCCTCCAACAGCCAGAATATTGTTTTCATTGAAATTGTGTTGAAGAGAATCAAGATGGAGATGAATTTTATAGAAACCTTTATTTTCCTGCCAAAGCCATTTATTGGTGTTTATTCTGATGTTTTTTGCCTTTTTTAGCCAAAAGGAAGCTTTTTCTTCCTCTCCAATTGCTTTAAACATTTGAGAAATATTGAGACAGGCTTGATAGACCATGCTTTGGTCATAAATATCAGCTGTCCAATGTGTTTTATCATCTACATAAATGGCTTGCTGGTCTTGGTCGATCATGTCTATGTCACCCCAATCAGGAGTATGGGCTCCCTTGATAAGACCGAATTTTTTGTTGAACCTCGAAGAAAAAACATAGTCAAGAGCTCGACTCAGTCGTTGCTTGATGGCTACTTGCCTGATTGGCTTCTTCAGCCAGGAGGGGCCCACTAATTCGAATACTTGAAAAGCTGCCTGGACAGCACTGGCTTCCTGATCAGTTTCAGTTGTATTTTTATCGGTTTGGCCGTGGGAATCAATCCAGTCATAAAGGGAGCCGTTATCTTTTTGCAGAAAGAGATGTTCTTCCAGCCAGGAATTAAGATAATCTACCCCATAGAAATAACGAGCTGCAGGGATTATAGTATTGGCATCTCTCAGCCAAATCTGAGGGTAGTTAGAGCCAGCGGCAAAACCTCTTACTTTTCCGGTTTTTCCCTTAAATTCGAGCTGATTTTGAGATAAAGTTAGACGAATTGATTTAGCTATCTTGTTCAGCTCGGGTAGGCTGGATTTAAATTTAGTATAAGCTCCGTAGCCAAGACTTAAATTGAAATTATCTTCTGGCCAGGGGCGAGCTTTGACCTTAAGATTGATGGTTGAAGTGGAGAAGCCCCTGGTTTTAAACCAAAAGAGACCTTCTTTGAGGAGATCAAATTCAAGCATATAATTTCCCTTTTCCAGAGGGCTGATGAGGTCAATAACCATTTTAATTGAATGTCCAGGCTTGACCTTTTCAGACAAGGGAAAGCGTCGATTATCGTATTTGATCAATTTGCCTTTTTCCTCAAGAAGGTGAAAAGAAAGGAAGCAGGGATGCTTTCCTTGAGAACTCCAGCTTGTCTGACTTTGATTTTTTATTTCTAGAGGAATTTTGACTTTCTCTCCTTCGTAGGAAGTATAAGTTTTTTGATTAATCTTAAGCCGGCCGGCATAGTCACCCCTTTTAGAAGGGAGATGAGAGATATACTTGGTGATAAAAAAGTAGCCTGTGATTATGAGAATTAAAGTGAAGAAAAGAGGAAAAAAGAATTTAGATTTATTTTTCACTGTCAGCAGATTCTTGGCAGGAGCTCAGAGGTCAAGGGTTCTAACAGCCTTAAACCTCCGGATAAAGTGTCCAGAAGAAGTTCCCCTGGTTTGCCAACTTTGTCATCAATATGGCCTATAATTTTTGCCCTTCTTCCTAGCTTATTTTTTTTGAGGGAGGTCAGGATTTCGTCTGCTTTTTTTTCGGCTACGACCATGACCGCTCTTCCTTCACAAGCCAAGTAAAGAGGATCTATTCCCAGAAGTTCTGAGGCGCCTCTAATTGCCCGTGAGAGAGGTATTTTTTCTTCCTCAATGATCATGGCCAAAGGAATCCTTTCGGCTAGCTCAGACAAAACTGTGGCTAAACCTCCTCTGGTTATATCCCTCATCCAAAGGACACCTTTCTGCCAAAAGGGTAAAAGAAAATTTAGAGGAGCACAATCACTTTTCACCTTAGCTTCTAAACCAAAATCTTGCCGGGCCAACATTACAGCCAGGCTGTGCTCTCCCAGGGTGCCGGTGACAATAATTTTATCCCCAGTTTGAATTTTTGCCAGAGCAGGCTTCCCTATTATTTTACCCAGGCCAGAGGTGTTGATATAGATTTTATCTCCTTGTCCCTGTCTGACCACCTTGGTATCACCTGTGGCGATCACTACTCCAGCTTTCTGAGCTGATTTTTTTATAGAATGAAGGATTCTTTCCAGCTGCTGCCAGCCAAGGCCTTCTTCAATAATTAGAGATAGAGAGATAAATTGGGGTTTAGCTCCCGAGACAACAAGATCATTAACTGTTCCGTTGACAGCCAGACTGCCGATGTCTCCGCCTGGAAAGAAGATGGGATCGACCACATAACTGTCAGTGGTAAAAGCTAGGTTGAAGGGAAGATGAGTGGCGTCTGATAGTTCATTTAAATAAGGATTATTAAAAGTCTTAACAATATAATTAGAGATAAAATCTCTCATTAACTTACCGCCACTACCCAGTTGCAGGCTAACTTTTTTCATTTTTTTTCCTAATTGTAAATATCGTAAAATGTTAAAGCCAAACAGTAAAGGGAAAAGTTGATTATGGTAATATATTTTTCTCCAGCCATCGGTTAAAAAAATTCCTCTAGAGAAATTTTTATCTTAATTATTAACGGCTAACCTCCGTATTTATAATAAGCCAGACAGGCTCCTTCATAGGAAACCATACAGGGCCCATAAGGAGATTCGGGTTTACATTGAATAGCGAAAAGGGGGCATTGGTGGGGTGAGAGTTTTCCTCGGAGGACATCTCCACAGCGGCAGCCAGGAAGATCCCTGCTTCCTGGCAGTATTTCCAGGCGGTACTTAATTTCTGCATCAACGGCTGCGTATTGTTTTTTGAATTTTAAGCCGCTTTTAGGAATAAGACCTAACCCACGCCAGTAAGCATTTTTAACTTCAAGCATATCCTTCATCACTTTTTGGGCCTGAAGATTGCCTTCTGGTCTGACTGCTCTTTTATATTCATTGGCTACCCCAGGTTGGCCAGTTTTAATTTGGTCCAAAATGGAAATAATGGCCAGAAGGATATCTGCTGGTTCAAATCCCGCAATGGCTCCAGGAAGGCCAAACTCTTCGGCTATAAAACGATAAGGAGCAGTTCCAATAATGACGCTTACATGCCCGGGATAAAGAAAACCGCCAATTGAGGTGTCTTTGGATTCAACCAAGGCTCGTAGAGGAGGAGGAATAAGCCAGAGGGCGTTCAGAATAGCAAAATTTTCGAGACCTTCAAGGAAAGCTGTCTTAGCTACTAAAGCGATGGAGGGAATAGTGGTTTCAAAACCTACTCCAAAGAAGACAATTTCTTTATTTGGATTTTTCCTGGCTGTTTCCAGAGATTCAGAGGGCGAATAAACTATTTTTACCATAGAGCCAACGGCTGGGACTACACTCTGGAGGGAACCCTTTTCAGTTGGAACTCTAGTCATATCGCCAAAAGTAGTCAGGATTAGATTTTTTCTTTTGGTTACCAAGTCTATGGCTGCCTGGTGAATTTCGTTAGGAGTAATACAGACCGGACATCCTGGACCTGAAAGCATGTTGATTCCTGCTTTTTCAAGTATTGTTTTTAAACCATAGCGGTAAATAGTCATAGTATGGGTACCGCAGACCTCCATGATATTAAGGGGAGTAGACAGGGATTGAGTTCTGGCTTCTATCTGCCTAAGGAGTGCCTGGATGAATTTTTTATTTCTTAATTCTTTCATTAGTAAGGGATTGCTATTTTTTATTTTGATCTCAGTTATGTTACATTCAAGATTGGGGTTGATTAAAAATTTTTCTTATTCGGTCCACTCAGAGAATGGACCCTACAGTCTTTCTAATCTTTACTGTTTACTTCTCACTTATTATTTCTTTAAACCTTTAACTTTGAACCTTAAACTCTTTACACTTCCCTGTTCCCTGTTGCCGGTTTAAGTTTTAGGGGTGGCGATAACTGGCTATTTCTCTGAGTAAAGCCAGGGTCTCTTTAGCCTCTTTTTCATCTAACTTAGAAATAGCATAACCTGCATGGAGGATGACCCAATCTCCTGTCTTTACTTCTTCTAAAAGAGCAAAATTTGCCTTAATTTTAGTTCCTAAATAGTCGACTTTTCCTTGATGAGAATTATCGACTTCAGTTACTTTAGCTGGAATTCCAAGACACATTTTTTACCTTCTTATAATTGACTATCTAGATTAGCAAATCTTTAAGATAAGGTCTATACCTTTTGACAATTATTCTTGGGGCTCATATAATTTAATCATGCGTGAGAGTCTTCGGGATTTTATAAAACAAGGCAGTGAAGAAGAAAAACTGGCCAATCAAATCGATTTTTCCCGCCTCCCTACCCATGTGGCTGTAATTATGGATGGTAATGGCCGTTGGGCCAAGAAAAGAAGACTACCTCGCGTTGAAGGGCATCGAGCTGGAGCTCGATCTGTCCGGGAAGTAGTGGAAACTTGTGCTCGCTTAGGAATTAAATATTTGACTCTTTATGCTTTTTCTAAAGAAAATTGGAAAAGACCCAAAAAAGAAGTGGCTACTTTATGGAGACTTTTAGAGGATTATTTAAAAAGAGAAGACAGGACTCTGGTCAAGAATAAATTCAGATTAATGGTTATCGGCCAAAGAGAACAAATTCCATCTTCAGTGCGCAAAGAGTTAGAAAGAGTAGAAAAACTGACCAGAGATAACCAACAAATGACTATAATTCTGGCTCTCAACTATGGAGGAAGAACAGAAATTGTTGACGGAGTTAAGAAAATATTAAAAGAGAAGAACGTGAATATAGACGATTTGGATGAAAAAAAATTTTCTCAATATTTATATACAGCTCATTTGCCTGATCCTGATTTATTAATAAGAACCAGTGGTGAATTGCGTGTCTCTAATTTTCTTTTATATCAAATTGCCTATTCTGAAATCTGGATTACACCCGAATATTGGCCAGATTTTCGCAGGAAACATATGCTTCAAGCTGTAATTGATTATCAAAAAAGAGAAAGGAGGTTTGGTGATATTTACCCTCATGATTCGCGGTCTTGACTAATGCCATTTATTATCAGATAGGAGATAAATAAAAAAAAACAATAAAGCTAAAAGGTTTTTGCTTCTGACCTAAGACTAAAGACAATTATCGGGAATACTCCTAAAGATGAAAAAAAATATTTATGTATCAAATGATATAATTTAGCCTGTCTCCAATGAATTTACGTCAAAGATTGCCAATAGCTCTGGTTATGCTGGTAGTGGTCGTGGTTTGTGTCCAATTTTTACCTCTCTTCGGATTTTTTATTGTTTTAGAGATTTTAATTTTAAGTTCTCTTCTTGAGTTTTATCATCTTTTTGAAAGGAAAAACTTTGATCCTCAAGTGGCTGTAGGCTGTCTAATGGCCCTCATCATCGGCTTTTCTTTCTTATTTGATGAAATTTCTGTAGCTTTAGCTTTCTTTCTTTCTCTTTTATTTTTAGGAATTTTTTATGTAATTACTACAAATAAATTGGAAAAGCTTTCCTCTTTTCCAAGCTCTATATCCTTAACTTTATTAGGAGCTGTCTATCTTAGTTTTACTCTTAATTATTTTTTTCTGTTAAAAAAAGAGAAGGGAGCTTTTTACATTTATTTTTTCTTGGCTGTTATTTTTTTAGGAGACACAGGAGCTTATTTTTTTGGCAAACTCTGGGGCAGGAGAAAATTCTTGCCTATTGCCAGTCCTCGTAAGACGTGGGAAGGCTGCATAGGGGGTCTAATCTTTGCCTGCTTGGGAGCCTTAGCAGCTCAGCAGCTTTTTCTTAGTCAGATACTATCCTGGAAAGCCATAGTTTGTGGTCTATTAGTCCATGGAGTTGCTCAAATAAGTGATCCTTTAGAGTCATTATTTAAGAGAGCAGTCGGAGTAAAAGATTCCTCTCGCATTTTGCTCGGTCATGGAGGCTTTCTGGATAGAGTTGATAGCTTGATTTTGGCTACCCCTTTTTTTTATTACTTGATTCGATATTTTTGGAAGTAAAATAAAGAATAATTTGATTATGAAAAAAGTAGCTATTCTTGGTTCAACCGGTTCTATAGGCAGAAATGCTCTCCAGGTAATAAATAAGCTTAGTCATTGCTTTCAAGTGGTTGGCTTGGCTGCTGGTTACAATGTCCAGCTTCTCCTCAAGCAAGTTGAAGCTTTCAGACCAAAAATTGTCTCCTTGAAGGAGAAAGAGGGAGCTGAGAAGTTCAAATCTCAATGTCCAGATTCTTCGGTTAGAGTTGTTTATGGAGAAGGAGGAGCTGAAGAAGTAGCCAGTTTTGGTAAGAGCGAGATCGTGGTTTCAGCCATAACTGGAATTAATGGCCTGAAGCCTACTTTGGCTGCTCTTAGAACTGGTAAAAAGGTAGCTTTGGCTAACAAAGAATCGATGGTCGTGGCTGGTCCTTTGCTGGAGAAGCTAGCTGGCCAAACTGGAGCCAAAATTGTTCCTGTGGATAGTGAGCATAGTGGAATTTTTCAATGTTTAGCTAAAGAAAAAAAAGATAACGTAAAAAGAGTAATTCTAACTGCATCAGGAGGTCCCTTTTTCCAAATCTCTTTAGAAGAAATGAAGAAAAAAACTTTAGAAGAAGCCTTAGCCCATCCCCGCTGGAAAATGGGAGAGAAAGTAACTATAGATTCAGCCACTATGATGAATAAAGGCTTAGAATTAATAGAGGCCCGTTGGCTTTTTGGCCTTGAACCTTATCAATTAGAAATTTTAATTCATCCTCAAAGTGTTGTTCATTCTATGGTAGAATTAAAAGACGGTTCAATCTTAGCCCAACTTAGCCCAACTGACATGAAAATTCCTATCCAATTTGCCTTGACCTATCCAGAGAGAGAAGAGGCTCCTCTGCCTTCACTCGATCTTAGTCAGGTAAGAACTTTAGAATTTTATGAAGTGGACACAGCCAAATTTCCCCTTTTGCTCTTGGCCCGCCAAGCTCTAATCGAAGGAGAAAGTTTGCCTATTGCCCTTAATGCTGCTAATGAAGTTGTGGTTAAAGCCTTTTTAGAAAAAAGGATTAAGTTTGTTGAGATTGCTCCTCTTGTAACTCAGATTTTTACAGCTCATCAAAAGGAGAATATAGGGTGTCTTGAGGATGTGTTTGAGGTTGATAGGAGAGTTAGATCTCTGGCTTGGAAAATTTTAAAACAGAGGAATTAAAATGAGTTCAATATTGGGGACAATTGTAGCTTTCGCTATAGTCTTTGGAGTGATTGTTTTTGTTCATGAGTTTGGACATTTTTTCATGGGCAAATTAGTCAGAATGAAGGTTGAAGTTTTTTCTTGGGGATATGGCAAGAGAATCATTGGCTTTAAAAAAGGAGATACCGATTATAGATTGAGCCTAATACCTATGGGGGGGTATGTAAAGTTTTCTGGAGAAGAAGCTTTTGATAATAAGGATAAGCTTGAACCCCACGATTTCTTAGCCAAGAAGCGTTGGCAGAGATTTTTAGTCATTCTCATGGGGCCGGCGATGAACATTTTCCTGGCTGTTATTTTGGTGATGATCATTAACATGATGGGAGTAACTGTTCCTGAATACCAACAGCAACCGCCGGTCATTGGCTGGATTGAACCTGGCTCCCCAGCTGCTAAGGCTAACCTAAAAATAAATGATGAAATCCTAAGCATCAATCAAAAAAGAACCAGAACGTGGGCTGATGTGGAGTTGGCTGTAGGGACAAAACCCAAGCGTAAAATTTCTGTCCAGGTAAAAAGAGGAGAAAAAATCTTAAACTTTGAGCTGATGACTGAGAGCAGGACTGATTATGAAATGGGTTATGCTGGCTTTTTTGGGAAAATTTTAACTCAAGTAGCTATGGTTTCTCCTCAATCTGCTGCTGAAAAAGGAGGCTTAAAGCCTGGAGACGTTATATTAGCCATCAATGACCAGCCAGTTTATTATTATCAATTTGTGGACATAATCCAAAAAAATCCAAGAAGGGAGCTTGAATTTCTAGTTGAAAGGCAGGGAGAAAGACTAACTCTTAAGATAACTCCTCGACTTGAAGGCAAAATTGGCAAATTAGGAATCTTACAAACGCCAAAATCTGTAGTTAAGAAATATGGCTTTTTGGCATCCATAGGTCAGAGCATTAACCAGAATGTGAAGTTAACTTTTTTAGTGGTGAATTTTGTTAAGGAGCTTATTTCTGGGGAAGCTTCTACTCGTCAATTGGGGGGACCGATCGAAATCGCCAACTTTTCTTATGCAGCTTTTCGCATGGGCTTTTTAGCAATGTTAAGTTGGATAGCTCTTTTCAGCCTCCAGTTGGGGATTATTAATTTAATTCCAATCCCTGTCTTGGATGGAGGGCAGATCTTTGTCTTGGCTTTAGAAGGAATTTTCCGCCGAGATTTCAGCCCTAAAGTAAAACAGATTGTAATCCAGATTGGATTTGCTATTTTTGTTTTTTTAATTGCTTTTGTCATTCTAAACGATATTCAAAAGAGACTTCCCAATGGCTGGGAAAGTTTTCTACCTTGGTAAAAACGTTGAAACGTGAAAAGTAAAAAGTGAGTAGTAAACAGTTGAAAGTGGGAAAGTAGGAGAAAAAATCGTGAATAGTAAATCTTAATTCGTAAATTGAAAATTGAGGTGAGTAGTTTAAGGTTGAAGTTAAGAAAGATGTAGGGCCGGCAGAGTTCAACGGGCCTCCAGCTAGCAGTAGCATAAAGGCTGGGATATAAAAAAAGGTAAGGTGGGAAAATAAAACCAATGTTAATATGGTTTAAAAATGGACTGATATGAAGAATAAAAATTCTGTGGTTAGCCACTACCTTAAATCGGCTGGTTTGCAGATGCCTTTTATTAGGCGGAAAACAAAGCAGATTAAAATTGGGGGAGTAGCTATTGGCGGCCAAGCTCCTATTGTTGTTCAATCTATGACTAAAACCGATACCAGAGATAGAAAATCTACCTTGGCTCAAATAAAAAACTTGGAAAGAGTCGGTTGTGAGATTGTTCGCTTGGCTGTTCCTGATCAAGAAGCGGTCGAGGCTTTAGGCGAGATCAAGAAGAAAAGCAATCTACCGCTTATCGCCGATATTCATTTCGATCATCGATTAGCCCTTGGGGCCCTGGAAAAAGGGGTGGATGGTCTGCGTCTTAATCCCGGTAATATAGGCTCCAAAATTAAGGTGAAAGAGGTGGTTAGGGCTGCCAAAGAAAGAGCTGCTCCTATCAGGATTGGAGTCAATGCCGGTTCTCTGGAAAAGGATTTACTCCGTAAATATGGGGAAGTAACTTCAGAAGCAATGGTCGAAAGCGCTTTAAGGCATGTCCATCTTCTCGAAGATTTAGATTTTCGTTTAATAAAAATATCGCTTAAAGCTTCCGATATTTTTCGAACTTTAAAGGCATATCAACTCTTGGCTGAGAAAGTAGATTATCCCTTCCACGCTGGTTTAACCGAGGCCGGAGGCTTTATCAGCGGTACAGTCAAATCTTCAGTTGGTTTAGCTTTTCTTTTAAGTCAAGGTCTGGCTGATACAATTAGAATTTCTCTCACAGCTCCTCCTGAAGAAGAAGTCCGAATTGGCTATCTTATTCTGGCAAGTTTAGGACTTAGAAGTTGGGGGCCAAATTTTATAAGTTGTCCTGTCTGCGGTCGAACTGAAGTTGATTTTCTCCATATCTCTTCTGAAATTGAGAAACGACTTTCTTATCTGAAGGAAAATATTAAAATAGCCCTCATGGGATGTATAGTTAATGGTCCAGGCGAGGCAAGGGAGGCTGATATTGGTTTGGTTTTCACTGGAAGATCAGGCGTTATTTTTAAAGAGGGAAAACTTTATCGGCGACTGCAGCCAGAAGGAATAGTTGATGAATTTGTTGATGAAGTCAATAAGTATGTGAAAGAAAAGTGTGAAAAGTCTAATGACTAAGAAGACAACTAAAGAGATATCTAACTCCACTCTGGCTAAGTATGAAAAATTAAAAGCTCTTCTCCAGAGGATGGAAAAAGTGTTGATAGCTTTTTCCGGAGGTGTAGACAGTACTTTTCTGTTGAGAGTTGCCCATGAGATTCTTCAGGATGATGTTTTGGCTGTTATTGGCAGCTCAGATATTTACCCCCAGAGGGAAAAAGGAGAAGCATTGAATTTGGCTCAGGAGATGGGTGTCCGTTGCCTCGTAATTGAAACAAATGAGCTTGACAATCCAAATTTTGCCGAGAATACTCCTCAGAGATGTTACTACTGTAAAAAAGAACTCTTTTCTCGACTGAAAAAGATTGCCGAAGATGAGAGCATCCCTTATGTTTTGGATGGATCCAACTCCGAGGATAGTCAAGATTTTCGGCCGGGATTGCAAGCGGCGGCTGAGCTTGAAGTGAGGTCACCATTAAAAGAGGTTGGGCTTAAAAAAGAAGAGATAAGGGTACTCTCTAAAAGATTGGGTTTATCTACTTGGAACAAACCAGCTTTTTCCTGCCTTTCTTCCCGCTTTCCTTATTATTCAAAAATTGAATCCAAAAGCCTGAAACAGGTGGATAGGGCAGAGGAGTATCTTAGAAATCTTGGGTTTACTCAATTTAGGGTTAGACATTACCAACAGATGGCTCGGATTGAAATTAGACCAGATGAATTTTCCAAAATTATAAAGCCAGCCATAAGAAATAAAATTATCAAGACATTCAAAAAATTAGGGTATATTTATGTAAATCTTGATCTTGAAGGGTATAGATCAGGTAGCATGAATGAGCCGCTGGCGAGGGATGTTAAGCAGAAAGCGTGAACAGTGAACTGTAAATAGTAAAAAGTGAAAAGTAAAATGTAAGACTATACGGTGAAAGGCCTAATGCTCCCCAGTAGGCTGCTAATAAATAAAGCCTCCTAACCTGTACATAAGGTTAAAGCAGGGAGTAAAAAGTTTATGGCTGAAAGTTTAAAGAAGAAAGTAATAAGAATAGAAGATTACTCTCATAAGCCGAGCGTTAAACGATAAGAATTTAAGTTAAAATAAAAACACAAAGCCAATTTGCTTTTTAATACGCCCTACCAGACTAAATTATCCGGCCTTTTTCCTTGTAAAGCTTGGACTAAATTGCGGGCGGCGATGGTAGCCATTTTGAGGCGAGTTTCATAGGTGGCACTTCCTATATGAGGCAGAAGGACAACATTATCTAAATTAAGAAGTTTTTCCTGAATGATTGGTTCTCTTTCGTAAACATCCAGGCCTGCACCCCAGATTCTTTTTTTTTGGAGAGAATCTGCCAGAGCCTCTTCATCCACGATCGGTCCTCTGGCCGCGTTAATCAGAATAGCTTCTTTTTTCATCAGGTTTATTTCTTCCTGAGATATTAAGTGCTGAGTTTGAGGTGTAAGAGGGGTATGGATGGTTATGATGTCTGAGGTGGCTAGAAGTTCATTTAGTTTAAGGAAGGAGGCTTTATAATATGATTCTTCTGAAGGCGGTAAGCGTCGAGGATCAAAATAGAAAGTTTTCATTTTAAAGGCCTGAGCTCTTAAAGCCACAGCCCGGCCGATTCTACCCATGCCTATAATACCCAGTTGCTTACCACTAATTTCTTTACCCAGAAAAAGATCAATCTCCCACCCTTTAAATTTCTTTTCTCTGACGAACCTGTCAGCTTGGGGAATTCTCCGGGCTACAGCCAGGATAAGGGCCCAAGTGAGATCTGCCGTGGTTTCTGTTAAGACTCCAGGAGTGTTGGTAACTAAAATTCCTTTTTGGCGAGCATAGTCTACATCGATGTTGTTATAGCCAACGGCACAGTTAGCAATTATCTTCAGGGATGGGGCAGCATCCATAACCTCTCTATCGATGGGATCCACCAGAAGGGGTAGAAGTCCTTGTTTGTTCTTAATTTTTTCTATAATTTCTTGTTTGCTTAGCTGGCGGTGAAAAGCTGCAATTTCGTAATCTGTGTATTTTTTTAAATATTCTAAGGCCTCGGATAATAATTGATGGGTAATTAAGATTTTGGGCTTCATGACCAACGCCTCTTCCCCTAATTTTCTGATTGAATAAAAGGTATAAAATATTCTTTTATTTTTTTATCTAACCTCAAAGAGGTGAATTTATGTTTCCATTTCTTGGAAAATAGTTCATCGCTTATAATCATCAAAGCTGCTGCTTGGACACCATAAAATTCAGATAAAGCTAAGACAGCAGAGGTTTCCATATCTACTAAATCAATTTTATTTTTTTGTTTAGCAGCCAACCAAGATTTTGTTTCTCTGTAAGGAGCATCAGTGGAGACAATGGTTCCTAGCTTGAAAGGCAAATTTTTTTTGATTAGGTTTTGTTCAATTTCTCTGATTAAAAAGGGAGAAGAGTGGAAAAAGCGCCGGCTAGGAAAGTAATGAGAGGAAGTGCCTTCTTCTGATAGGGCTTTATTAATAATAACTGCTCCTAAGGACTTATAAGCTGGATTAAGAGATCCGCAAAAACCAAGGACTATTATTTTTGTAGTTCCAGAGGCAAGGAGTGGTTCTAGCAACAGGATGGCAGCTGAAGCACCTACAGCTTGAAAAGCTACAATCTTGTCCTTGAGAAAAAAAAGTCGACCAAAGCCAAGATTTATTTCTTTCTTATTGATTTTTTTAAGATAATTAAAAATAGTTTTTCGCCGGGAATCACAAGGAATAAAAATAGCTTTTTTTCTTTTAAAGTATCTTAAGCGCTTGGGTTTTAAAAGAAGATCGTCATCAGCTCTTTTCATTTTAATCTGGGAGGTCAAAGATACCAGAATAGAGGTTAAAAATAAAGATTCTTTATTTTATAAACTTAAATTAGTCCTTATAAACTTAACTAAGTATTTCCTGACGGGTTTAAATTAATTTGGGCTTCGGCTGGATGGCAATCGACTTGACCCAATAAGAATGCTTCCTTTAGCTTAAGCTTGCTGGACTAAATGGATAGGTTAACTTAAAATAATAAATATGAAGATAAAAATATTGCCCTTAAAAGATATAAATTTTCAAGATGAGCGGTTTAGAATTTCTTATTATTTCTCCTTAGAAAAGCTTTCTCTATCTATTAAAGAGATAGGTTTGATTCAGCCTCCCCTGGTAAGTGTCTTGGATAAACAATTTGTGCTGGTTACAGGTTGGAAAAGAGTTCTTGCCTGCCGTCAATTAGGTTTAAGCGCTCTTCCTTGTTGGATAGTAACAGGTTCCAATCCACTTAGATTATTCTTGATGGCCTTTTATGAGAATCTGACAACTAGGGAGTTTAGCCTTTTAGAAAAAGCAGAGATTATAAAGAAACTAAAAGGATTTGGAGAAGAGGAAAGAAAGATTATAAGATTTTATCTTCCCCTTCTGGGACTTCCCGCGGCTAATTATTACTTTAAGATTTATCTTAAATTTTCTGACTTCGAACCGGAGTTTAAAGTGTTTATTCATGAGAAAAACATGTCCTTTCACTGTTTAGAATTGAGTGCGAATTTTGATTCATGGGAAAGGAAACTACTTATTCCTTGGCTTCGGGTTGTCGGCCATAATAAACAAAAAGAGATTCTGGAGTATCTTCATGAAATATCGGTAAGAGATGGATTGACTGCTAAGCATCTATTAAATTCAAAAGAAATAAAAGAGATTGCTAATTCTAAGAACTTATCACCTTTGCAAAAAGCCAATAAATTGCGCCTCTTCTTAAGAAAAAAAAGGTATCCAAAGCTTCATTCCCTGCAGCTAGCCTTTAATTCCTGGTTGAAAAAGATATCCTGGCCCAAGCAAGTAGAAATAGATCATACTCCTTACTTTGAAAGCGATGAATTGAAGGTTAATTTTAAATTTAAAAATAAACAGGAATTTAAGAATAACCTTTTAAAATTACAAAAGGTCGTTAATCAAGAGAAGTTTTCAGAGATATTTAACTTGAATTTAAATGAGAATGATTAAAAGCAACTACATTCCTCATAAGATCTATATTACTCAAGAAAGCCTAAGATTCCCTTTAACTCACAAAATCATCTCCAAATTAAAACAGATTCCTCACGAAATTATAAATAATCATCAGTCGTTAATTGAGGATTTTAAATGTTCAGAGGATCCAGTAAGCCAAGGAAAAAAATTCATTTTATTAGCTCAACAAAAAGGAGAATTTGTAAAACCTTGTCCTTGTACTCCTTACTATTTAGGTTGTAATTATTTTATTATCAACCTGGAACTTAACTGCCCTTTGGATTGTAGTTATTGTATTCTCCAGAGCTATTTGTCTAATCCTCTAATTACCATTCATGTTAATCTTGAGGACTTGTGGAGAGAGCTTGATGTTTTTATAGCCAAAAGAAAAGGAAGTTATTTTCGAATTGGAACAGGTGAATTGGGAGATTCTTTGGCTTTAGATAATATCACGGAATTATCTCAGGATTTAATTTCTTATTTCAGGCAAAAGCCCCATGTTTGGTTTGAATTAAAAACAAAAACAGTTAATATCAGCCATCTCCGAAAATTAAAACCACCCGAAAATGTTGTTGTATCATGGTCTTTAAACTCCTCAATTATGGCTCAAGAACAGGAAAAAGGAGCTCCCTCTATAGCCGAAAGAATATTGGCCGCTAAGGATGTTTCCGAGAGAGGCTTTTGGGTTGGATTTCATTTTGATCCCCTAATTCATTATCAGGGCTGGGAAAAAGGTTATGCAGAGGTAGTAAAGATGTTATTTCGACAAATAAATCCTGCCAAAATTGCTTGGATAAGTCTGGGCAGCTTAAGATTTCCTCCTGATCTTAAGGCTATCATAACAAAAAGATTTCCTAAGGCAAAAATATTTTTTGATGAGTTTATAAAAGGCCTTGATGGGAAATACAGGTATTTGAAGTCTCTCCGTCTCAAACTTTATAGCCATATAGTAAAGTCCATAGTTAAACATGGAGGCTCCAAAATTCCACTTTATTTTTGTATGGAAAGTAAAGATATCTGGAGATCAGTTTTAGGGTGGGAGCCAAAGGGCAAAAAAGAAATAGAACAATTCCTTTCTTGCCCTTTGGCCGACAAGAAATTAGTTAAATGAAAGATGATTGCTTTTTAAGCATTATAAAGTAATGAAGTCAGAGGCTAATCTATTTTTTCTGCTTTCTTCTCGGTTATAATACCAACTATTTCTACGCCAGCATTTTTGAGGATGTCTATAATATCAACAATCTTTCCGTATTCTAAATCTTGATCAGCTCTTAAATATAGCTTTTTTTCAGTGGCTGTCATAAAAGCATCTTCTAACAGAGTCTCTAAAGTTTCTTCTGTGGCTTGATCTTGATTAACATACATGGTGCCATCTTTTTTAATGGCAAGGACTACTTCGGGATTTTCAGGCATGTTTATAGTATTGAGGGCATCAGGCAGTCTAACATCTACTCCTTTATGGACTAAAGGAGTAACAACCATAAAAATGATCAGCAAAACAAGGAGAACATCACAAAGAGGGACAACATTAGGTTCGGATCTGACTTCTCCCTCTTGACCTGTTGAAATTGCCATTTTAACCTCTTTAAATAATCATGTTATTTTTAATAGACTAAGTTTCTAAGCTTTTTCTTCAGATTTTCTCATAAAAAAGTCGACAATTTGAGAAGTAGTATTGGACATCTCTGCCCCATAAGTATCAATTCTGGTGGTTAAGAAATTGAAACACCACAGAGCAATGACAGCCACACCAATTCCAAAAGCTGTAGTAATCAGGGCTTCAGCAATTCCTTGGGCTACAGCCCCGATTCCCCCTGAACCCGTAAGAGCCATGCCCCGGAAAGCATTGATGATTCCGGCTATTGTTCCGAATAAGCCAATAAATGGAGCAGAGGTAGCAATTGTTGCCAGAATGTTAAGTCCTCTTTTTAGTTCCTGAGTGAACATTGTTGCTGCTCTCTCGCAGCCTCTCTGAGCTGTTTCAATCTGTTCTTCTACAGAAAGATTGGCTTCTTTTCCTTCAAAATATTCGTGGATACCAGCAGCAGTAACGCGGGCCAAGTGACTTCCTTTGTAGTCTTTTTTGGAAGAAAGATTTAAGGCTTCCTTGATTTGACCATTTTTCAGAAGTTCAGCCAGCTTTGGAGCAACCTGTTTTGATTTTTTTCTGGCTCTGAAGAAAACAAATTGCCTTTCAAAGAATAGATAAAGGGAGATAATAGAAAGAGCAATCAAAAGAATCGCCACTGCTTTAGCTACAGCTCCCATTGCCTGCCACATTTCAATCAGACCAAATTGCATTTTTAGTACCTCCTTTTAAATTAGAAAGCCATTATAAGCTTTTTTATTTTAGTTTAAATCTTACAGTTACAGTAAAGATCACCCCTCTAGGACGTCCGTTGATAATCATTGGTTCATAGACCCACTGGCGGACAGCATCAATAGCTGCTTGATCGAGGAGAGGGATAGATCTCAGGACTTTGACACTCTGAACACGGCCGTAGATATCGGTGGTAGCTTCGATGATAACCACACCCTCTACTCTGGCTTGGCGGGCGATTTCAGGATAGGTAGGGTCGACTTTTTTGATAAGCTTGGGGGGTTTTATTTCCCCGACAGCTCTGACAGGGGCTTCAACTTCACCGACGACTCCGCCCAGGACGCCACCGACGACTCCGCCCAGGACGCCACCGACCACTCCGCCTTCGACTCCGCCTTCGACTCCGCCTTCAATACCGATATCGGAGAGTTCTTCTTCGGCTATTTGGTCAGGGATTTCCACAGGGGCTACCAGTTTACCTGGTTCGATATTGGTTTGGGTTCTGACGGGTTTGATGCGAGTTTTTACTTTTGATTTTCTCTTTTTTTTGGCTGGAGGAGGAGGTGGTGGAGGAGGCGGTGGAGGAGGAGCCAGAAAAGCACTGTAAACTTCAACTGTAGGTAAGTTATGGGTACTAAGTAGAGGAAGGACAATCATAGCTGCGATTACAACCGTATAAAAAATTAGAGATATGAATAAAGCTATAGATTTTCTTCCTGCTCCCTTTTCAGCGATAAAGAATGAATCCTTGAAGAGGTGAGGAATTTTTTCTTTTGTTTCAGGCTTATTTTTTTCAGCCATCTTTTTACCTCACTAAAATTGTCTTTCAGTTGAAAGTATAATCGAAAAAAAAATTTTTGGCAAGCGAAAAAATATCATTTTCTCATACCCTTTTTAGGCTTAAATATTTTATTCCAGAAATAGAGCAGAGGGCAGGACTGATAGATTGAGGAATAAGTCCCAACAATGACACCGACTATCATAGTAAAGGCAAAATCGTTGATAACTTCCCCTCCAAATAGAAAAAGAGCGAAAACAGTTAAAAAGGTCGTACCAGATGTGATAACGGTCCGACTAATAGTCTGATTAATGCTTGTATCCAGAATATCCTGAAAATGATGCTTTCTGAGAATCTTTAAATTGTCTCTTACTCTATCGAAAATAACAATAGTATCATTAAGGGAATATCCGACAATAGTTAAAATGGCCGCGATAACAGGAAGATTTATTTCCCTATTAGTTAAAGAAAAGATGCCAACTGTAACTAAGACATCATGAGCCAGGGTTAAAATGGCTGAGACCCCATAGGCAAATTTAAAACGAAGGCCTATATAAATAAGCATGCCAATCAAAGCCCAGATGGTAGCTTGAGTTGCTTTCCGTCTTAAATCATGACCTACTTGAGGTCCTACAGTTTCTTTGCTCAAAATAGTAAGCTCACCTAAAAATGTTTTTTCTTTGAGGAATTTTGTTACCTCCGGGCTTAAGCCAACTTTTTGGGAAAGCTGATCATAATCTGAAATTATTCCCTCTGATATGCGGTAGGAAATGATTTTATGAGCAAAATCTTGAGCTTCATCTGGAAAAGAAGATTGGAGGATAAGAGTCAACTCTTGCTCATCAATACTGTTTAAATCTTTTTTACCTTGATCAAGAGCTGTTTTTTCCTGGGCAGGGCGGAGAGCCTGAATTACTTTATTCCCCATTATTTCATGAGCTTCTAGATCTTGCTTTTTTCCTTCTGGGCCAGCAATACCTAAAGTTCTGATCATATATTCTTTTTCAGTCTTGCCTACTTCTTGGATCCGGCTATTCCCTAAGCCTTCCTCTTTTAATTTCTGTCTAATTTGAGAAATTGAGACTTGGTCCTTAAATTTTAATCTGATTAGAGTTCCTCCAGCGAAATCTATGCCGTAATTAAGACCTTTACCCATAGTTATATTAAGTATTCCGCCTAGGATGATTAAGCCAGAGAAAGCAAAAGCAAACATCTTAAGCTTCATAAATTTGAAATTCGGTTTTTTGAATACCTGCATTTTAAATACTTAACTTTTCTATTTTTTTTCTTTTTGAAAGAGATAGATCAAAAATTAAATGAGAAACAAAGACTGCGGTGAACATACTGGCTGTAATACCAATAATTAAAGTCACAGCGAATCCTTTGATAGGTCCTGTCCCAAATTGAAAGAGAAATATAGCGGCAATTATTGTCGTTAGGTTAGCATCGAGAATAGTTCGAAAAGCCCGAGAAAAACCTGCAGATATGGAACTAGGTATGGTTTTACCTGAGGCTAATTCTTCTCTTATTCTTTCAAAGATTAAGACATTAGCATCAACAGCCATGCCTATAGTCAGAATAATTCCTGCAATTCCAGGGAGGGTAAGGGTTGCTTTAAAATAGGCCAGGGCCCCCATTAAAATAATAATATTTAGAATAAGGGCAGTGACAGCGTTAAAACCTGCCAGGCGATAATAAAAAACCATGAATATCATGACCAGAATAAGAGCAGTGACGGCCGCTATTAAACCTTGGCGGATGGAATCAGCTCCCAAGGAAGGACCAATCGTTCTCTCTTCTAAATATTTAATTGAAGCAGGCAGGGCACCTGAACGAAGGACAAGGGCAATATCCTCTGCTTCTTCAACGGTGAAACGGCCATGGAGGATGCCACTGTCAGATATTCTATCTTGAATGGTGGCTACTTCTTCTACTTTGCCATCTAAAACTATGGCCAAGGGTTTACCTATATTCTCAGAGGTAGCTTTATAAAACCTTCTGGCTCCGTCTGAATTAAAATAGAAAGCTACCGCCGGGTTATTCCATTCATCTACAGAACGGCGGGCGTTCCTTAAATCTTTACCGGTGACCACGGCTACTTTACTGAGAAGATAGTAACCTCCTTCTGTCCTTTTGGGATCGCCTTTTAAAATTTCCATGTCCTCAGGAACTTTATCCCCATAATCTTTAAGGAGTGTTTCTTTATCAGGGGCCGGCCCGCCTTTGACCAATTTCCATTCCAGAAGGGCGGTTTCCTTTATGATTTTTTTAACCCTGTCAGGATTTTCGACTCCCGGCAACTCAACGATAATTCTATTTCCAGCTAATCCCTGCCTTTGGATGATAGGTTCAGCCAGGCCCAATTCATTGACCCGGTTGTCAATGGTGGTTAAAGCTTGACGGACTGCTTGGTCCCTAAGATACTGAGCTACATTTGCTTTTATGGAGAAAGAAACTTTTTTCCCAATTACAGAATAATTCCATTCCTTGAAGTACTCATCAAGAATATTTCTTATCACCCCTTCTTGGTCAGGATTTATACCTTGAATAGAAAATTGGCCTATTTTTCCTTTGACTATAGTTTCATACTTAATGTCTTTCTTTTTTAGTTGTTCCTTGAGCCTCATTATCTGTTGGTCTGTTTCAATGTTGATAGCATCATCTGTTACTACTTGAAGAACAAGATGAATTCCTCCTTTTAAATCAAGGCCAAGCTTAATTTTATCTTTAGGGGGATAAGAAATAAAAACGGCTAGGGCCACTACGGCCAGAGTTAAGATTAATTTCCAGCGTAAACCTTTTTTCATCTCAGTTTTATTATTTTAAACGACAATACAGTTAGCAGTCTTAACAAATTATTTTTCTTTTTCAGCTCTTTTTAAAGAAAGAATAGCAGCCACTGCACTTTTGGTGATGTCGACTTTAACATTGGAAGCAATTTTTAATTCAATACGATCTTTTTGAACTCCCATTACGGTACCGTAAATGCCTCCAGAAGTGATTATTTTATCGCCAGGCTTAAGCTGTTCAACCATTTGCTGGTGTTTTTTTTGCTTTTTGCGCGAGGGCATTATTATCAGAAGATAGAAGATAAAGAAAACAAGAATAAAAGGAATAAGAACTGAGATTAGACTTCCACCACCACGCTGAGCTCCTTGTCCCTGCTGAAGGAAGGAAAAAAAGCCAGTAAGTAACATTTTATGCCTCTTCTTTATTTTCTATTTTTTTTATAACTAAATCCAGGTTTGAATTGGATTGAATAGCTTGCCTAATTTTTCGGAATAAGTCAAGATAAAAATGGAGGTTGTGGATAGTGTTTAAAATGGCTGAACTGATTTCTTGTCTTTCGAAAAGATGATGAAGATAAGCACGGGAGAAATTTCGACAGGTATAGCATGTACAATTTTCGTCCAAAGGCCTTTGGTCTTGTTCATATTTTTTGTTTTTGATGACAATTTTCCCTTTATTAGTAAAAAGAGTTCCATTTCTGGCATTTCGGGTGGGAAGGACACAATCAAAAATGTCAACACCTCGTTTGATTGCTTCTATAATATCAGAAAGATATCCTATGCCCATTAAATAACGTGGCTTTTGGAAGGGAAGTAAAGAACAAGCTTTTTCGACAATTTCTAAAAATTTAGATTTAGGTTCGCCAACTCCAAGTCCGCCCAGGGCGTAGCCTTCAAAGTCAAGATTCATCAAATCTTCAAGGCTTTTTTGCCGCTGATTCCAGAAAATTCCACCTTGACAAATTCCCCATAATTGTTGGTGAGAATTATGGTCAAGGAAATACTTGTGGCTGCGCTTAGCCCAATGGGAAGTAAGCTCAACAGCATCTTTGATTTTTTCCTCAGGGGCGGGGAAGGGTAGGAAATAATCTAAGGGCATAATAATATCTGAACCTAATATTCTTTGAGTTTCAATAACATCTTCAGGAGTCAGAAAAATTTTTGTGCCGTCAAGATGAGAAGTAAATTCCACCCCCTCTGTTTTAACTTTAACTAGGGGAGAGAGGCTGTAGATCTGGAAACCACCGCTATCAGTCAGAATGGCTTTCTTCCAGGAAATAAAATTATGGAGGCCACCCAGCTTATTGATTATATCCAGGCCGGGCCGAAGATAGATATGATAAGAATTAACCAAAATAATTTGAGCCCCAAGATCTAAGAGTAAGTTGTGAGATAGAGCTTTAACTGTTCCCTGACTAGCTACAGGCAGGAAAGCTGGCGTCATTACTGGACCATGAGCAGTATGGATAATCCCCCTCCGGGCTGAAGAGTGGCTGTCTCTAGCCTTGATTTCAAAATTATTATTCATAACCAATCCTAAGGCGAGAAGCGGAAATAAATAACATCGCCATCTTGAACTAAATAGTCTTTTCCTTCAAGCCGAAGAGCAGCTTTTTCTTTGGCTGTCTGGAATGAAGCAAAATCAAGGAGTTTATCTACAGAAATAACTTCAGCTCTGATAAAACCTTTAGCTATATCCGTGTGAATAAGGCCTGCTGCTTGGACGGCTGTACTATTTTTCTTTATTGTCCAGGCTTTAACCTCTTCTTTTCCAATTGTATAAAAAGTGATAACACCCAGAAGTTTATAAGATGTTCTTAGAAATCTGTTAACACTTGCTTCTTTTAAGCCGTATTCTTTAAGAAAAATATTTTTTTCTGCTTCTTCAAGTTCCATTATTTCTAACTCTATTTTTCCACAAAAGGCTAAAACAGGCTTATCTTTTTGAAGGAGAGGGAAAATCTGCCAGGGATTTTCTAGGTGAGGGATATCTTTTTCATCAATATTAATCATATGAAGGAGTGGTTTTTGAGTCAGGAAAGAAAAATTTTTTATTATTTTTTCTTCAGAAGCTGAAAGCTCAATTTCCCGAATAGGCCTTCTTTGTTCTAGATGAGAACTTAAAGTTTCCAATATTATTTTTTCTCTCTCCAGTTCAGCCTGCTTGGACCTTTTTATTTCTTTTTCTAATTTTTCCAATCTGTTTTCTACAGAAATTAAATCAGCTAAGATAAGTTCCTCTTCCATAGTTGTTATATCTTCAGGAGGGCTTACTTTTCCCTTTGGGTGGGGGATTTGAGGGTTATAAAAGCCTCTGACCACATGGATTAAACCATCAGTCTTTCTAAGATAGTCAAGGTAGGAACTATTTTTCATCTGACCATAGGAAATTCCAGCCAGGTCTACAAAGTCTACCGTGGCTGGCTTTTTTTGTTTTTCAGGGTAGAGAGCATCCAATTTGTCTAAGCGATCATCGGGCACCAGGCAAGTTCTAAGATTGGGTTCTTTTTTACGACTATTATAATCTTTAATTTCAATTTTTGCTTGAGTGAGAAGATTGAAAAGAGTGGTTTTTCCTGACTTTGGGTAGCCAAAGAGAACAAAATTCATTTTATAAATCTATATTAACAATAGGACCGAAAAACGTAAAGAGTAAAGAGTGAGCAATAAGCAGTTAAAGGTTTAAGGTTTAAGGTGGGAAGGGGGGAAGTTTACTTTTCACTGTAATAGAGCTTGATTATTTGAGCGGAGAAAATATAATAGTCTTTCAGATGCATTTTCTTGCTTTTAAAACTGCGGCCAATAACCTTAGTGGTTGGCCTGGATTTCTGCTTGCAATTAAGACAACGATATTGATGAATTTTGTTTTTTTGAGTATATTAAGTCTATCAACGTTGGTCTGAAATGGAAAAAGAAAAGAAAAAAGGAAAGAAAAAGAAGGAAAGAAGCACTTTCCGGGAATATTTTGAACTGATTGCTGAAACAGCAGTTTTTGTTTTTTTTGTGATGACCTTCGTTGTTCAAGCCTTTCAAATTCCTACCGGATCAATGGAACCAACTCTGCTTATTGGTGATTTTCTTTTAGTGGATAAACTAGCTTATTCCCAGCCTTATTATTCTTGGGAAAAGAAGATTATTCCCCGCAAAAAACTAGAAAGACATGACATTGTGGTTTTTAAATATCCTGAAGATCTTTCTAAAGATTTTGTTAAACGGGTCATTGCCCTTGAAGGGGAAAAGGTTGAAATAAAAAATAAACAGGTTTATATCAATGATCAACCTATAGTGGAGGAATATAAAGTACACAGTGATAGCCAGATTTACACCAAGAATGGCTATTATCATTATGATGAAGCTATAAGAGATAACTATGGGCCTGTTATAGTTCCTAAGGACTATTGTTTTGTCATGGGAGATAACAGGGATAATAGTTATGACAGCCGTTATTGGGGTTTTCTGCCTTTAAATTACATAAAGGGACGACCTTGGATTATTTATTTTTCCTATAAGGCAGAAAAAGATGCTTATTTGAAAACAAGTTTAAAAGAGAGATTGAAAAAATTCGTTAATTTTATTATTAAAGCTAGATGGCACCGCTTCTTTCATATAATTAAATAAAATCAAAGATTACCAATAAATCCTCTCTACCAGGTTATTGGGGATTTTTTATGGAAATTTCTTGGTAGGAGGAAATATAAAGGACTGGATTTTCCCTTTTGAATTCATCAACGAATATGGAGTTATTAACAATTCCATCCATATCCTTGCCTACAGGCAGACCAAGATAATTGAGAAGAGTGGGGGTTGCGTCAACTAACTTCATGCCTTCGATGTTTTTTCCTCTATTGATTTCGCGGCCGTAGAAAAATATAACCCCTTCTGGAGCTTGTTCATGGTAAGCTGAAACTTGAGATTTCCCCAACAGCCATTCTACAAACCTTTTCCAAAGGGGTAAAGCTTCTATGCCGTGAGGAGAATATATGATCAAAATTTCATCCTCTTTTAAGGAAGCCAGGTATTTGCCAATAATTTGGTCGTAATATTGATAATACTTTTCGATGATTGGACTGTACTTATTAATGTCTTCTTGGGCTATGTTGCCAAATAAATCGGGAAAATTATACTTGTAAAAAAATGATTCAACCATGTTGAGTCCGTTTAAAAAGAAATAAATTATTTGAGGATGTGATTTATTTCTCTCTTGATGGATTTCATCTTCATAAGTAAAATCATGGTAAAAAGCCTGTTTGACAATAGTAACCAGGTGAGGAGGAGCAAACTTAAGCTCTTGGAAGAAGAGATTAAACATCTTTTCTGCTTTAGGGGTAGGATTAGCAAGAGTCGGCTCATAAGGCCAGTCTTTCTTGAGAAAAGATATGTTGTTGTCCTTGAGGATTTTCCAAAAGTCAACGGTAGTTAAAGGCGGATTTTGAGGGGTGATCTTGATTAAACCCGTCTTGCTCCATTGGCGGAAGAAAATAAAGCGTGGAGTAATTTCTATAGCTTTAGAAACACCTAAGAGGTGATACTTGTAGAGGGAAACACGATGATGTTTGGCTGGATATTTACCTGTATTAAAAGAAGTAAGAAGGACTAGGGGTTCATTAGGTGTGAAGCTTTCCAATTTACCCCAGCTTCCGTTATCCATAAACCAGGCAAAATTGGGAAGCTTGGCGGCGTTAGTGAGAGGAATCAAGAAATCAAATGTTAAACCTTCGAGGCCAATAATGGTTATTTTTCTGTTAACATTTTTGGCTTCTATAAAAGCTGTTTTTTTAGGCAGAGAAGGCACAGAAGAATTGAATCTTTGCAAGAAAAGTAGACTTAGGCCGCCTCCTATCAACAGAAAATAGATCAAGAAGAAGATAATCTTTTTTCGATAACGATAATAGCTATAGAAAGATAAAAGACCTAAAAAAAATGCAAGTAGGAACAAGAGAGATTGTAAATTAAAAATTTTTTGGACATGATCATCAAACAGAGTAGAAAAATGTTTTATATTACCTCTGAAGATCAATAAAAAAAGGGCTGTAGCAAAAGAGAAGCTGAGGCAAAGAAAAGATGGAGAAAAGATAGCTATTTTAAATTTTTTTCCTAAAAAAAACTGAGTAGTAAAGAATAAGAGGAAAGCGAAAAGAGAGATTAGAAGACCATAAGTTATAAATAAAAATAAGGTGAGCTTGCCAAAAAATCGGAGATTAAAGACAAGATTAATGTTTATATCTGAAATAAGAAGAGAAAGGAGACTGCTAAAAAAAAGACCCGTAATAAGAGAATTAACAGCAATTTTCAATAATTTCATGTCAAAAAATTATCATTATTTTGTCTGGGGGTCAATAACAGGAAGGCCGTAATCAGTAAGGAGTAAAGAGTGAGGAGTAAGTAGTTGAAGGTTTAAAGTTTAAAGTTTAAGGTAAAAAAATGTAGGGTCTGTTGTGCTTAACGGACCGTTAAATTATGCCACGGACCAGCCGGAGACTGGTCCCTGCATGCCTATTAGCATGTTTATAGGGTTGCAATGACCACCTTAAAGTTGACCGGATAGTCAGAATCGAATAAGATAGGCAAAGTGAAGGCTCCAATTATTGCTTTGATAACAGATTTTGGCCAGGAAGATTTTTTTGTAGCTTCATTGAAAGGAGTAATTCTTAAAATAAATCCCACTATTCAAATTGTTGATATTACCCATTATATTCCTTCCTTTGATGTTCAAGCGGCTGGTTTTGTTCTCTATTCTTGTTATAAATTTTTTCCAGAGAAAACAATATTTTTGATTGTGGTTGATCCAGGTGTGGGTAGCCTCCGCAAAATTATGCTAGTTGAAAGCCGTTATTATTTTTATATTGCTCCTGATAATGGATTGCTGAGCTTAATTCTGCGGACAGATGATATAAAAAAGATTAGAGAAATCAGTAATAAAAAGTTTTGGCTGGCTGAAAATAGCACCACTTTTGAAGCTCGAGATAAGATGGCCCCTGTAGCTGCTTACCTTTCTCAAGGTGTGCCCTGTTCTGAATTTGGACCGCCGCTGGAAAAATATAAGGAATTCAAATTTAAAGAGCCAAGAGCAAGCAGCCGTGAAATAAAAGGCAGTATTCTATATGTTGATAAATTTGGTAATCTCATTACCAATATTCCTTCTCACCTGCTGGAAAGGATGAAAGAAAAAAATTCAAAGAGGGATTTTTGCTTAGTCTTTAAAAAAAAGAAGATTAACTATTACGGTCAAAGCTATTCATCTGTGGCTAAAGGCAACCTTCTTTTTTTAGGGGGAAGCTTGGGACTTGTAGAGATAGCCGCTAGAGAAGAATCTGCGGCCATGAAATTAGGAGCCAAAGTAAGAGATGAGGTTAGAATCATCGTAAAGAGTAAAGAGTAAAAAGTAAGCAGTTGAAGATTTAAAGTTTAAGGTAAAAAAAATGTAAGGTCCGCTGTCCTCAGCCGACCGCTAAATGGTGAAGAGGTAGGGAGTAGGGAATGAAAAGTAAGGTGTCAGCTATAAATAAAACAAATGTCAATTTTTATTCTTGCTTTTTGCCTTTTGCCTTAAATTTTTTACTTTTCACTTTTTACTATTTACAGTTTAAACTTTACTATAAGTAAGTCATGGAACATTTTGAAGGAACTATCGACCAGATTATATACTACAGCCCTGAGAGCGGGTATACTGTGTGCAAATTTAGCCTTGAGAGTGGTCAGACTGTAACTGTAGTTGGTTCTTTTCCTCCTCTCTCACCAGGAGAAGTCCTTCGGATCAGTGGTCGCTGGGAGGTGAATCCCAAATTTGGCAGACAGTTCCGGGTAGAAAACTTCCTTCCTATTCTCCCCTCTACCATTAAAGGCGTGGAGAAATTTCTTTCTTCAGGGCTAATTAAGGGTATTGGACCTGTCTTGGCTCGAAGAATAATTAAAAAATTTGGGCTGAAAACAATTGATATCCTCTCCAAACAGCCGCAGCGATTAAAGGAAGTAGAGGGAATTGGCTCTCATAAATTAAAGGATATAAAAAAATCTTGGCAGGAACATCAAAAAATAAGTGACTTGATTATTTTTCTCCAGGAGCATAATATTTCGACTAACCTGGCTATCAAAATTTATCATCAATATGGTGATGATTCTTTCCGCATTCTGAAAACAAATCCCTATCAAGTCTGCCGCGATATCTGGGGGATTGGCTTTAAAACAGCTGATCAGATGGCTTTGAAACTGGGATTAAGTCCTGATTCTTTAGAAAGAGTCAAAGCTTATATTTATTATCTTTTAGAAAAGGATACTGAGCAGGGGCATGTCTTTTCTTTGTGGCAGGATGTAAAAAGGGAAAGCCAGCGTCAGCTAGAAGTTGAAGAAGAAAGGGTAGAAGAAGGCCTAACCGAATTAGAAAAGGATAAGCTTGTTGTCATTGAAGGTTTAGACAGTCAAAAAGCAATTTACCTGCCATTTTATTATAGAGCTCAAGAAGAGGTAGTCCGTTGCCTTCATGAACTAGCCTCTTTTCCCTTTTTAAAACCTCCGTTTGATGTAGATAAAGCCATTACAGCGGCCGAAGAACAGCAAGCAATTACTTTCTCAGATCTTCAAAAATTAGCTATTAGAGAAAGTCTCCTTAAAAAAATCCTAGTCATAACAGGAGGCCCGGGAACAGGCAAAACAACTATTGTCAAAGCTATTGTAGACATTTTCCATAAATGGGGAAGGAAGGTATTACTGGCTGCCCCCACTGGTAGAGCTGCTAAACGATTAAGCGAGGCTACCCAAAAAGAGGCTAAGACCATTCATCGCATCTTGGAGTATAATCCTAAAGGCGGGAGTTTCAGACGGAATGAAAATCGTCCTTTGACTGGAGATGCTCTGGTTATTGATGAATTTTCGATGGTCGATCTTCCCCTTATGTATTATCTTTTGCAGTCCGTTCCTCCCTGGATGCGGCTTATCTTAGTTGGGGATAAGGATCAGCTGCCTTCAGTAGGACCGGGGAATCTGCTTAAGGATATCATAGATTCGAAGCAGGTAGAGGTGGTAAAGCTCGATGAGATTTTTCGCCAGGAGAAAGACAGTTTGATTGTTCTTAATGCGCACCGTGTCAATCAGGGTCAGTCCTTAATCTATCCACCTCGAGGCGATAAAAATTCCGACTTTTATTTCATCCATCAGAAAGATGAGCAAAAGGTTTTTAAAACTATCGTCAATCTTTGTGCTTACCGGCTTCCAAAAAAGCTCAACCTGCCGCCTCTTTCTACACAGATTCAGGTTATTAGCCCTATGTATAGAGGTTTAATAGGCGTTGATAATTTAAACTCAGAACTCCAATCAAGGCTTAATCCTCACGGGCAGGGGTTGAAGCTCGGGGGACGTCAGCTCAAAGTTCATGATAAAGTGATGCAGATAAGGAATAATTATGAGAAGGAAATTTTTAATGGAGATATAGGAATTATTGTTTATGTGGACAACTCTTCTTATCGGGTAGGTGTCGATTTTGATGGTAGAGTTATTTTTTATGAAAAAGAAGAGATGAACGAAATTACCTTAGCCTATGCAATTTCTGTTCATAAAGCTCAAGGAAGTGAGTTTCAAGCTGTGGTTATGCCCCTTTTGCCCCAACATTTTATTATGCTTCAGCGAAATTTATTTTATACCGCTCTTACCCGAGCTAAAAAATTGAGTGTTATAGTCGGCTCTTACAAGGCACTTTATATTGCCATTAAAAATGATAAGCCTATTAAAAGAAATTGCCTGGTTAAAGAAAAACTTATTAAGATCGCAAACCATAGTGTTTAGGAAAAAGTTCACTTTTTTGGTTAATGTATTCTAGGAGGTAAAAATGAGGAAAAAAGGCCGTTATTTTTGGATAGCTCTAATAATTTTAAGCATAACCAGTTTCCTTTTAGCAGAAACTTTGATAGTCAAGGTAAAAACAACTTATCTGAGAAAAGAACCCCTATTTTACTCCCAGACAATGGCTGCTCTTCAAGCTGGCCAAACTCTGGAAAAAATTAGTTCTCAAGGAAGCTGGCTGAAAGTAAAAACTTCCTCTGGTCTAATCGGCTGGGTTCATGCCAGCGCTGTTCAACAGAAAAAATTTACTCTATTAGCTCTGAATAAAACAGTCAAAACCAAAACTTCGGCCGAAGAAGTGGCTCTGGCTGCTAAAGGATTTAACAAGCAGGTTGAAGATAAGTATCGAGCCAGGCATAAGAATCTCAGCTATGCTTGGGTGGAAAGGATGCTGCGTTTCAGGCTGACACCTGATCAAATAAAGGCCTTTCTTAAAGAAGGAAAACTTGCTGAGTTCGGAGGTGGGCAATGAGAAAAAATTCATTGATAGGTTTAAAAGTTCTGGTTACCTCTTTAATTCTGGCTGTAAGCAGTTGTGCGGTTGTTGAGAAGGGTGTAAACATGTTACCCACTGGAGGAAAAATAAGCGAAAAAGATAAAAGAGCCGTGGTTAAAACCACTAAAGCCTTAAGAAAGACTTTTGCCGATATAACGGAGGAGGAAGAATATTATATTGGACGGACTGTAGCTGCTCTTATTTTATCCAGATATCCTGTTTATAATCATAAAGCTCTTACCTCTTATGTAAATTACGTAGGGAAGGCAGTGGCTATCTATAGCGATCGGCCAGAAATTTATGCAGGTTATCATTTTCTTATCTTAGACTCAGAAGAGGTCAATGCTTTATCAGCACCGGGGGGTTTTGTTTTTATCAGTAAGGGATTGCTCAAAAGGTGCAAAGATGAAGAGATGCTGGCTTCTATTTTAGCTCATGAAATTGGCCATGTCAGCGCTAGGCACGGCTTAAAATCGATTAAAAAATCAAGATTGATTGATGCTTTTAAAATAATTGGGCAGGAAGTAGCTCAAAGATATTCTCCAGAAAAACTAACCAAATTGACGGATATTTTTGAAGGAGTTTTATCTGATATTGCTGAAAAGTTAATAGAGAGGGGTTATGACCGTAAATACGAATATGAAGCTGATAAACTTGGAGTAAAGTTTGCCACACGAACCGGCTATGATCCCCATGGACTGGCTGATTTTCTAAAGATAATGGCTGCTGAGGCCTCTAAGCCAGGACTTAAGGGCTGGTTCCAAACGCATCCTTCTCCTCAGGATAGATTGGCCAGAGTCAATAAAGAAATTGCAGGTTTAGGCAAAATACCTCATAAAGAGCTGGTTAGAAACCAACGCTTTGCCAAGGCCATAAAAGGTTTGAAATAAAAAAGGGGAAAAAGATAAAGGTTCAATAAAGATCATATGATTCATTTCTAAGGGTGAAGCAAGAATGAGAAAATTAGGCAAGATAATGGGATTGGCCATAAATGTGAAGCCCGAAATTAAAGACTGAATCATGAAGAAAAGATGGGTCCGCGGGTTGCTGGTTGGAGGAGCAACCTTTTTTTTGAGCCTTTTTTTCTATTATTTTCACCTCTTTCGCCCCCTGGAATGGAAATCCTGGGATTTGAGATTACGCCTTTGGGCCAGTTCTTCTCAAGCCAGTAAAAATATTGTCCTTTTCTTAATCGATCAGGAAAGTCTAAATGTCTATCAGCAAGAACAAGGGCTATCCTGGCCATGGCCAAGACAGATTTACTCGGCTGTTATTGACTATTGCCAGCAAGCTGGAGCTAAAGCTTTAGTTTTTGATTTTATCTTCAGTGAAAGTTCAAGTTACGGAGTGGAGGATGATGAGAATTTTGCCCGGGCAATAGCTACCGCCAGAAATGTCTTCCTGCCTGTTTTTCTAAGCTCCAGAGATAGCCAAAGCCAAGGGCAAGCAGTTCAATACCTGAAGAGATTTTCCCTTAAAAAGGAAGAGATTCCTAAAGAAGCTATTTTTTCTTTTCGTTCTTCGACCCTACCCATCAAAGAGCTTCTTCTAGCGGTTAGAGGTGTGGGCAATGTTAATTTTGCTCCTGACGATGATGGTATTTATCGAAGGTTACCTCTTTTTTGTAGCTATAATCACCTTGTTCTCCCCTCCCTTCCTCTGGCTGTGGCGAATTATGTCAAGAAAGAGCTAAGGCCTGAAACCGTTCCTCTTGATAAATCAGGAAGAATGGTCATAAATTATTACGGTCCCAGCGAGATTTATAGAAGTTATTCCATTGCTTCTATTATTAATTCTTATGCTCAGTTGGTGGAAGGTAAAATTCCTCAAGTTTCTCCTCAGCAATTTAAGGATAAAATTATCCTTATCGGTGGTAGTGCTCCAGGGTTATTGGATTTACGGCCATCACCTTTCAGTCCGGTTAATCCTGGAGTAGAAATTGTGGCCAATGCCCTTGACAACCTTCTTCAACAAGATTTCATTCATTTTCCTTCAGAGATTTTTACATTATTCTTCATTATTTTTCTTTCTTTATTAACCGCCTTTGGCACCTCATATCTTCAGGGAGTTTGGAAGTCCTCTCTCTTTTTTATTGGCTGTTTAGCTCTACCTGTGGTTGGAGCTTGGCTGTTTTTCTCTTTTAACTACTGGCTAGTGTTTATTGCCCCTGAGTTTGTGGTTGTTGTCAGCTTTATGGGGTCCTCTCTTTTGAATTATAGCTTTGAAGGAAGACAGCGTCGTTTTCTAAAAAATGTTTTCCGACATTATCTTAATCCCCAGGTCATTGAGAAGATTATGGCCAATCCCTCTCTGCTGCGACTCGGAGGAGAAGAAAGAGAAATTACTTCGTTTTTTTCAGATGTGGCCGGTTTTACAGCCATAGCCGAAAATCTAACCCCGGAAGAATTAGTAAAGCTTTTAAATGAATATTTGTCAGAGATGACAGGTATCGTTCTTTCTTTTGGAGGCACTTTAGATAAATATGAGGGGGATGCAATTATAGCTTTTTGGAATGCCCCTCTTGAGCAGCCTGACCATGCTCTAAGAGCCTGCCGTGCAGCCTTGAAATGTCAACAGCGTCTTGAGGAATTAGGGCCGGATTTTAAGAAACGATTCGGTCACCGTCTGTCAATGCGCATTGGCCTCAATTCAGGCGAAGCTGTAGTCGGAAACATGGGTTCTCAAAGACGGTTTGACTATACAGCCATGGGAGATACGGTCAATTTGGCTTCGAGGCTGGAGGGGGCCTGTAAATTCTATAATTTACCTATTCTTATAGGAGAAGGAACAGCAGAGAAAGTAAAAGACAATATTGTCTGCAGAGAGGTTGATCTTATTCAAGTGGTCGGTAAAAAAAGGCCTGTCCGTATTTTCCAAATTATTGCTGAAAAGGAAAAAGTTGAAGCCAAAGTGCTATCCAAAATAGCAGCTTTTGAAGAAGCTGTGAAAACCTATCGGAAAAGGGAATGGAGTAAAGCTTTATCCCTGTTCAGATTCCTTGAGGATGATGTTATAGCCAGAATTTATATTGAGCGCTGTCAGCAGTTTAAAGAATCGGAGCCTTCAGAGGGATGGAACGGAGTTTATCAGCTTAAAGAGAAATAGGAGAAAGACAATGAAAATTGATTTTTGGGGAGTGCGAGGAACAGTCCCTGTTTCTGGAAAAAATAAGATAAAGTATGGTGGCCATACTATCTGTTCTTCACTTTCTATTGCAGATAGAAAAATTATAGTTGTTGATGCTGGGACAGGAATAAAAAAATTGGGAGACAAGCTGATAAAGAAAATAGATGAGGAACCTTTCCACATTTATTTATTGCTGACTCATTTTCACCTTGATCATATAATGGGCCTGCCTTTCTTTGCTCCCCTTTATTCAGCTAATACAGTTCTAACAGTCTGTAGCCCTTCTTCTCCTCAAGTAAGCAAGAATTACTTAAAAAAAATAATGAGTGGGAGGTTTTTCCCCCTTGATTTTGAAAAAACAGCTTCCAGGAAATTTTTCAAGAGAATGCCTGAAGATGGCCTGAAAATCAGTCAAGTGCTCATCTCTACCTGCCCTCTCCATCACCCCCAGGGGAGTGTGGCCTATCGGCTTGAGGCCAAGGAGCAAAGCATTGTTTTGGCCACTGATACTGAACATCCGGCAAGAGGCGTGGATAAGAGATTGGTTTCTTTTGCCAGCCAGGCTAATGTTTTAGTTTATGATGCTATGTTTACTCCCAAGGAATATGAATCTGGAAGGAAAGGGTGGGGGCATAGTACCTGGCTGGCCGCAACTGAAACAGCCCGAGCAGCCGGCGTCCAAAACCTTTATCTTTCTCACTTTAATCCTGATCATTCTGATAAAAGCATTGATGCCTTTATTTCTCTGGCCAGGAAGAAATTTCCCCGCACTTTTGGAGCCAGAGGAGGCCAATCAATTATTTTTTAGTAATAACATAGATTAAAGTTAAAAAAGGAGTAAGCCATGAATGAGGCTATTGGCAATAATGTCTTTCCTTATCTCGATATATTATTTCTATTTATTTTTTTGGCTGTGGTTAGTCTTTTCTATTTTGTCTTCCGCTCTTTAATATCCAAATTACTTATTTCTAAAGAGAAACCAGCAGGTATTTTTCTTTCAAGACTGTACTTACCGGCCGTCCTCCTTCTGGTCACTTTCCTCTTTAAAATAGAGTCGTTGAGAACTGTCCTTCCAGTTAGTAAGAAATTTTTTCTCTACATTGATGCTGCTTTTTTCTTTTTTGTTGTCTTTTTCTTGATCCGTATTGTTGATGCTTTATTGAAAAGTATTTATGCCTGGCGCGGCCGTTCTTTTCCTCTGCCTAAAGTTTTACATGGCCTTATTCTAGGAGTTATTTATCTATTAATTATATTCATCATCCTTAAAGATGTTCTCTATATTAATATAACTCCTTTTTTAGCTACCTCAGCTATTTTGACCATGATTTTAGGATTGGCTTTCCAGGGAGTGTTGAGTAATATACTGGCTGGCATGTCCCTTCATTTTACACAATCATTCCGCAAGGGAGATTGGATTCGAGTGGGCTCTGACGAGGGGAGAGTAATTGATACCAACTGGAGAGAAACCAGAGTCCACGATCGCTATTCAAATATTATTGTCCTCCCTAATAATTTAGTGGCCTCTGAGAAAATAACCAATTTCTCCATGCCTCTGGAGAAATCGGCTTTAACCATTTCGGTTAAGGCCAGCTATGAAACTCCGCCAACAGCTGTTTTTAAATCTCTTATTGAAGCCGCCCAAGATGTGGCAGAAGTACTGGCCACCCCCGCCCCTGA
>Ga0190360_1000135_pt1 | contig 40408 bp, 42 predicted proteins | sample 48721834_MG_FD_161271 | JGI IMG/M metagenome (GOLD analysis project Ga0190360, IMG submission 161271) | Hydrothermal vent microbial mat bacterial communities from Southern Trench, Guaymas Basin, Mexico - 4872-18-3-4_MG | ecosystem: Environmental > Aquatic > Marine > Hydrothermal vents >...
AATGAAATTTATCGGTACATTTGGATTTAAATCTGGTCGAGACATCGACAAATTCAAGGGAATAAATTACAAGATTGGTATAACGGGTGCTCCAGTTGTGCTTGATAATGCAGTGGCATACCTTGAAGCACGGGTAAAGAATACAATTGATGCAGGTACGCATACACTCTTTATGGGTGATATTGTTGATGGAGACATCTTGAGTAATGGCAAGGTTATGACCTATGAGTATTATCATGAAGTGAAAAAGGGGCTTATATCAAAGAATGCGCCTCATTATATAGAAGAAAAAAAACAAAGTACAAAAAAGGAGGTATCAAGTATGGAGAAGTATAGATGCACTGTATGTGGGTATATTTATGAACCTGAGAAGGGTGATCCTGACGGAGGTATAACTCCAGGGACACCATTCGAAAAAATCCCTGATGATTGGGTTTGTCCTGTCTGTGGTGCAGCAAAATCAGATTTTGAAAAGGTGGAATAATGGCTACTCATAAAATTACCAGGAATGTCTACTCAGTTGGCGCATTGCATTGGGATAGAAGAATCTTTGATGAACTGATACCTCTTCCTGATGGAACGACATATAATGCTTATCTTATAAAAGGAAGCGAAAAGACTGCACTTATAGATACCGTTGACCCAGAAAAAAAAGAGGATTTATTTGAGAACCTCGATCGTCTTGGAGTTAAAAAAATTGACTATGTTATCTCTAACCATGCAGAGCAAGACCACTCTGGTTCGATTCCAATGGTTCTGAAGAAATTCCCTGAGGCTATGGTTGTTACCAACGCTAAATGTAAGGGATTTGAGATGGATCTTCTGCATATTCCTGAAGATAGATTCATTTTGGTAAATGAAGGAGATGAACTTGCTCTTGGAAATAAAACCCTACAGTTTTTCCTGACACCCTGGGTCCATTGGCCTGAAACGATGGTTACATATCTCAAAGAAGATAAAATTCTATTTAGCTGTGATTTCTTTGGTTCTCATAATGCATCTTCCAAGATATTTGTAGAGAATAATCCCAGGGTTATTGAAGATGCCAAGAGGTACTATGCAGAGATAATGATGCCGTTTAGACCGAGCATAAAGAAAAACATAGAAAAGCTTGAAAAATTGAATATCAATATGATTGCCCCAAGTCATGGTCCTATCTATAAAGAACCAACGGTTATCATAGATGCCTACAAAGATTGGATTTCGGATAATGTGAAGAATGAGGTTGTTATTCCCTATGTTTCTATGCATGGAAGCACAGAAAGAATGGTTCATTATTTTGTAGATGTACTAATGGAGAGGAATATAGTTGTTAAACCCTTTAACCTGCATAAAACAGATATTGGTGAACTTGCAATGGCATTTGTGGATGCTGCAACAATTGTAATTGCATCACCAACTGTGCTTGTTGGCCCTCATCCATCCGCTGTATATGCTGCTTATCTTGCAAATGCGTTGAGGCCAAAATTAAAATTTGCTAGCTTAATAGGTTCTTATGGATGGGGCAGCAGGATGGTTGATATTATAAAAGGGATGATAGGAAATCTTAAAGTTGAATTGATTGAACCTGTGTTGATTAAGGGATATCCAAAAAACGAAGATTTAAAGGCACTTGATAAACTGGCAGATGAAATTCTCGCTAAACATAGAGGAATAAATATTATTAAATAAGGAGTCTGAAAATGACAAAGAAATTTCAAGCTTACAAATGTACTATCTGTGGAAATATTGTAGAAGTTGTTCATGAGGGTGCCGAGGCACTTGTGTGTTGTGGTCAGCCTATGAAATTACTTGAAGAAAAATCTGAGGAAGAAGGAAATGAAAAGCATCTTCCCTTAGTAGAAAAAACCAATGATGGAATTAAAGTAAAGATAGGTTCTGTTCAGCATCCTATGGAGGAAAAACATTATATTGAATGGATAGAGGTTATTACTAACGATGGATCATTTAAGAAATTTTTAAATCCTGGAGATGTGCCTGAGGCCACATTTAACGTGGATTATAATGATACTACATTTGTGAGAGAACATTGCAGCATCCATGGCCTCTGGAAAAAGGCCCTACGATAGGAGGATTTGATGGATTTGAGTAATTACTCACTGAAGGAAATTATTCTTTCAGGCTTTAAAAGTGAGGTTAATAGTCGAGATATCTACAGTCAAATTGCAGATCAAGTCAGTAATGCAATGTTAAAGAATCGGTTCAAATTTCTTTCCAGCGAAGAGGAGAAACATGCAGAAGAGATTGCGGAGAGGCTTGTATATCTTGGTGGAAAACCCACAACAAAGCCAGATCCGATATTTGTTGGCAAGAATCTTAAAGAGATGATTAAGCAGGATAATAAAGATGAGGAAACAGCTATAGAACTTTATAAAAAAATAATAAAATTGGCAAATGAGGAAGGGGATACAACTACTGCAAGACTATTCAGGAAAATATTAATGGAAGAGAAAGATTATCACGATACATTTTCTGGGCTTCTTGAATGATATAAAGGAATTATGTATGACGAGGAGTTTGTTCTTAGTGTAAAAAGAAGAGGAAATTCTGCCTGTAGGATCTGCGTCTTAGTTTGAGGGGGGGGGATGGGGGGCTTTATGCCCCCCTTTTAATTTTTATTTGTGTTGTTTATGAGGAAAAATATCTGGGAATGATAATAATTAATAAGTTTTAAAATTATTTATATCGATTCACTTAAAAGGGGGTTAATATGGTTTTAAAGGTCGATAATGTGGCACCAGATTTTATGCTTAAAGATCAGCACGGTAAGGAATTTAAACTTTCGGATTTTAGAAGGAAGGTAATCTTTCTTTCATTTCACCCTCTTGCGTGGACCGAGGTTTGTGCTGAGCAGATGAAATCTTTGGAAGCAAGGATGGAGGACTTTGAAAGTCTTAATGTCGTTGTTGCGGGTTTAAGTGTTGATTCGGTTCCCTGTAAGCATGCCTGGATGAAGAACCTTGGGATAAAAAATTTAAGGGTACTTGCTGATTTTTGGCCACATGGCGAGGTTGCCAAAAAATTTGGCATACTCCGAAAAGAAGGATTTTCAGAAAGGGCTAACATAGTCATTGATAAGACAGGAAGGATTGTGTGGGTGAAAGTATATGCTATTCCTGAATTACCAGATGTCAATGGAATCCTGCGATTTTTAAAGAATTATCTCGAAGACAAATAAAAAGGAGGATTTATGGATGTAAAAGAGGCAATAGAAAAGAGGAGGGCTGTATATGAAAACAGATATTGAAATCGCAAGTGCTATAAAGTTGAAAAAAATAGATAAAATTGCTGAAGGGATCGGTCTTAAGCCAACTGATCTTGAACACTACGGTGATTACAAGGCAAAGGTGAAATTCGATGCCATTGAAAGGTCAAAGTCAAAAAATGAAGGTAAACTCGTACTTGTTTCAGCTATGACACCTACACCTGCAGGTGAAGGTAAGACCACAGTCTCTATTGGACTATCATTGGGTATAAACAGAATTGGGAAGAGGTCCATAGTTACACTTAGGGAGCCTTCCCTTGGGCCTCTTTTTGGTATGAAGGGTGGGGCTACTGGAGGGGGATATGCCCAGGTGCTTCCTATGGAGGATATCAATCTTCATTTTACCGGTGATATGCATGCAGTTACTGCTGCTCATAATTTAATCACTGCTGTTGTTGATAATCATATATTCCGGAGAAAAGAACCTCAAATAGACCCAAGGAGAATCAGTTGGTCAAGGGTAATGGATATGAATGATAGGGCATTAAGAAGTATGGTGATTGGGTTAGGTGGAAGAAGGAATGGTATGCCCAGGGAGGCCTCATTTCAGATCTCTGCATCTTCTGAGATAATGGCAATTCTATGTCTTGCTGAGAGTTATCCTGAATTGAAGAAAATGATTTCAAATGTATTAATAGGATGTACGTATGGAGGAGATCCTGTTTATTTGAGAGATTTAAAGATTGAAGGGGCAGTGGGAGCACTTTTAAGAGATGCATTAAAACCCAATCTTGTTCAGACCACTGAGGGTACACCTGCCTTTGTTCATGGAGGTCCCTTTGCAAATATAGCCCAGGGGACTTGTTCAGTGCTCTCAATGAAATTGGCTTTGAAACTTTCAGATATAGTGGTTACAGAGGCAGGATTCGGATTTGATCTTGGAGCGGAGAAGTTTTTTGATATCGTTGCAAGAAAATCAGGTCTAAATCCCCAGGTTGTCGTGCTTGTTGCTACTGTCAGGGCCTTGAAGATGCATGGTGGAAAGGCATTAAAGGAGCTTAATCAATCAGACCCTTCAGCAGTGAAGAAAGGACTTCCTAACCTTGAAAAGCATATTGAGAATATAAAAAAATTTAATATGCCACCAGTTGTTGCTGTAAATAAATTTTTAAGTGATACTGAGGAGGAGGTAAATGTAATCAGGACATTTGCACAATCAGAGGGTGTAAAAGTAGTAGTGGTAGAAGCACATGAAAAGGGTGGAGAAGGCTCAATTGAGCTGGCAAATGAGGTCGTGGAACTCCTCTCAGAGAATAGAAAATACAAATCACTATATAACCTGGATCTCTCTGTAAAGAAAAAGATCAAGATTGTAAGTGATGAGATATATGGTGCAAAGGCAGTTGACTTTACAAAGGAAGGAAAGGAAGACCTCAAACTTGTAGAAAAATTTGGATTAGAAAATCTTCCTATATGTATTGCAAAAACTCAAAAATCTCTATCTGACAATCCAAAGTTGCTTGGGAGACCAAAGGACTTTCTTGCTACTGTGAGAGAAATAAGGATATCTTCAGGTGCTGGGTTTCTTGTCCCTATAACAGGGGATGTACTGCTTATGCCAGGACTTCCAAAAAATCCTGTAGCAGAGAGGGTAGATATTGACGAAGAGGGGAATATAAAAGGACTATTTTAATACTTTCACTACTTTGTCTCTATTTTTTTTCTCTTGACAATTATTCAATAAATTATAGAGAAGTTGACAATATAAATTTTGATGTAAATTATAAGTGATAAGATTTTTTTCAAACAAGGACGAGGAGTGTGATCTGGTTTTGAATTCTAAAAAGGAGGAAGAAATGAGAGCAATGATTCTTCATAGACAGGCACCCATAGAGGAAAATCCTTTGAAACTTGAAGAAATTCCTATCCCTGAAGTAGGCCTGAATGATGTATTAATTAAGGTGAAGGTTTGTGGTGTATGTCATACAGATCTCCATACAGTGGAAGGGGATATCCCTTTACATAAAAGTCCATTGATCCCGGGACACCAGATTGTAGGTTTTATAGAGAAAAAGGGCGAAGGGGTTACAGAATTTAGTCTTGGAGATAGGGTAGGAGTGCCCTGGTTTTACTCCTCTTGTGGTGAGTGTAAGTATTGTAAATCAGGTAGGGAAAACCTCTGTGAGAAAGCCAGGTTTACAGGGTATGATGTGAATGGTGGCTACGCAGAATATATGAAGGCTCACAAGGATTCTGTTTATCGGATTCCTGATGTATTTGATGATTTACATGCAGCCCCACTTCTTTGTGGTGGTGTTATTGGCTACAGGGCATTGAAACTAAGTGAGGCAAAAAAAGGTAAAAAACTTGGTCTTTATGGTTTTGGTGCATCTGCACACATTATTCTTCAAATTGGTATACATATGGGAATGGATGTTTACGTTTTCTCGCGCTCCAAAGAGCATAGAGAGCTGGCAAAGAAGCTTGGAGCAGTCTGGTCAGGAGGAGCAGAGGATACCCCTTCAGAAAAGATTGATAGCGCTATTATATTTGCCCCTGCAGGCTGGATAGTAAAAGAGGCGTTGAGGGTCCTTGATAAAGGGGGAACCATTGCATTAGCTGGAATTTATATGACGCCCATTCCTGAGATGGAATACGATTTAATTTACTATGAAAAAACCCTGCGGAGTGTTGCAAACAGCACAAGAGAAGATGTAAGACAGTTGTTGGAGGTTGCAGCCGAGGTTCCAGTAAAGACCGTGGTCCAGAGTTTCCGGTTAGAAGAGGCAAATAAAGCCTTGAGATTGGTAAAGGAAAGTAAGATCGATGGTTCTGCAGTTTTAATTATTTAAATCAGCTCTATTTTTTGTCACTTGCATTATTCAGAATTTTATATATATTATACTTGTAATGATTACAAAATTGAAACAATTCCAAAGGAGGTAATTATGGAAGGGAAGATACCACTTTTAGGTGAAAGTTTTCCACAGATTGAAGTTCAGACTACCCATAGTAAGATGAAGTTACCAGATGCCTTTAGGGGAAAATGGTTTATTTTATTCAGCCATCCTGCAGATTTTACGCCTGTTTGTACTACTGAATTTGTTGCATTCCAGAAGAGATATGACGAATTTAAGAAGTTAAATACGGAACTTATTGGTTTGAGTATTGATCAGGTCTTTTCCCACATAAAATGGGTACAGTGGATAAAGGATAACCTCAATGAAGAGATAAAATTTCCTATTATTGCAGATGATACGGGCAGAGTATCTGGCATTCTTGGCCTTATTCATCCAGGAAAAGGAACAAACACAGTGAGGGCTGTATTTATTGTAGATCCAAAGGGAATTATCAGAGCTATGCTTTATTATCCTCAAGAATTAGGGAGAAATATGGACGAGTTTTTAAGGATGATAAAAGGTTTCCAAATAGCAGATAAAAATGGAGTTGCAATTCCTGCAAATTGGCCAAATAATGAGATTGTAGGTGACCATGTTATCATTGCACCTGCAAGTGATGAAAAAACTGCTGGGGAAAGGCTTGAAGCTGCCAAGAGAGGCGATTTTGAATGTTTTGATTGGTGGCTTTGCCATAAGAAGATATAGGAGATTTTATGAAAAAAATGACAGAAAAGGCTTTAAATGAAGCATTTGCTGGAGAATCGATGGCTCATATGAAGTACCTCATTTTCAGCGAAATTGCAGAAAGGGAAGGATATAAAAATATTGCACGGATGTTCAAGGCTATTGCTTATGCTGAACAGATACATGCTACGAACCATGCAAGAAACCTTGGATTAATAAATAAGACAACTGAGAATCTTCAATCAGGAATAGATGGAGAAAATTTTGAGGTTGAGGAGATGTATCCAGTTTATAAAAAGACCGCAGAATTGCAGGGTGAAAAGGGCGCTGAACTATCAACCCATTATGCACTTGAGGCAGAGAAGATTCACAGGGAGATGTATAAAGATGCAAAGAAGACTGCTGAGAAAGGTAAAGATATTGAGATTAGTGAGGTCTATATCTGCCCCATTTGTGGATATACACATATAGGCATCCCACCCGATAAATGCCCAATTTGTGGTGCACCCAAAGATAAGTTTAAAAAGTTTTAAATCAACTTAACAATGGGGTAACTATTTAGTTACCCCTCTTTCATTTATCGAAGAGTAGCATTCTAAAAATGAATTAATTTGACATACGAGAAGATAGGGATAATATAATTGGTGAAATCGAGGGAGGTTAATTACGGAAAAAGGTGAAAAACTCAGGAAATTAATAAAATTTCAAAGGGAAGAGATAACAGAGCATTATATATATAGAATACTTGCACGAAGGGCAAAAGGACAGAACAAAGAAGTATTGATGAGAATTTCTGATGACGAACTGGGGCATTATAATGTTTGGAAATCATATACAGGATATGATCTTAAACCGTCTTTATTTTCTATCCTTAGGTATGTAGTAATCTCTTATTTATTTGGTATCACGTTTATAATGAAATTAATGGAGGGTGGAGAAAAAAAGGCTGAGGAAGTAATTATTAACAACCAAATCTGATCAATGGAAGAAGACGCACTAAATATACTAAATAATTGGATAGAGCAGATAATCCCGGGGAAGGATAGACTACTGGAGTTGGGGTGTGGTTCAGGTAGCCTGGTTGAAGAGCTGGATAAAAAATATAATGTATATATAAGAGGGATAGATCCAATGTATTATGGAAATAACGATAGATGCATAGGCATAGGTGCTGAAGAAGTGGACAGAATAAGTGAGTGGTTTGATTTTATATATTCTATCCATTCTCTTCATCATTTTCCAAACGTAAAGATGGCAATAAAGACTATGAAAAGAGTTATCGGATGGAAAGGAGAATTCATCTTTGTAGATTGGAAAAAAGGCGCTGATACAGGTTTTCCCGAGAGATATTTTTCACTAAATGAGATTTGTGCCTTACTTGAGAAAAATGGATATCTTATAAAAGAGGCAAAAGAATACAAGGATAATTTTTTGGTCTATGGTACACCAAGATGTTTCCTCATTGCAGTTTCTTCAAATGATGGAGATACAATAAGCAAGGGAATGTTTGGAAGGGCTAAATTCTTCAATATATATGAAATCTGTAGAGGTTCATATAGATTTATAGAAAGAAGGGATAATCCATTTAAAGATACCTTTCAACATTTGAAGACCCTTGATGTCTATGGCATAGTAAACGATTGCCCATTAATTATTTCTTACACTATAGGCCCAAAAGGCCAGAAGAGATTAACTGAAAAAGGGGTTAAGATGTATTTCAGGGAAGGCAGAATAATTGATGTTATAGGAGAAATCAGTTCTTTTCATTAATATTCCTCAAAACTTAATATCCCTAACTATTTATCCTTGTTGATACTCTTGTAAGGATTATACCTGAAAGAATCAGTATGAAACCCCAAATTGTTGAGATGTAGATAGGCTCTTCCACAATAAAATGAATAAAAAATAGAGATAAAAATGGACTTAAAAATATAAGGGTTGAAACCTTTGCTGAGGATTTACTCAAGGTTATTGCCTTTAGCCACAACACAAATGTTAACCCCATCTCAAATAACCCAGCGTAGATCCCTCCAATGATACCCTTTAGATTGGATAGGAAAGGGATTCTCCTTAGAAGGAAAAAAATTATTATAAAGATAGTCCCGGAAATAAAGTTAAGGAATAGTTTTATTATTGGATCAATTTTCATTTTTCTATTATAGAGCCAGAACAAACTCCAGATAATTGTTGTTAAAAATGCAAGAATAACACCAAAAGGATTGGTAAAATGTAATGAAATGATTTTTCCATTGGTGGAAATAATATAAACACCAAAAAATCCGAATAGTAAGCCAGATATAGCCTTTAGTGTCATTTTTTGCTTAAGTATTGGTATTGCAAAGAGAGATAGTACAATAGGCCAGGCATAGTTTATAATGAGTGCCTCCTGGGCATGTAGAAGATTGTAAGCATTGAAGAGTGCAAGGTAGTATAAAAACGGATTTAAAATACCGAGTAATAAAGACGAATAGATATAATTTTTTGGTTGTTTTTTTATCGATTTTACCCTTCCAGTAAAAAGAAGGAAAAGAAAAAAGAAGAATAACGAAGTTACCGAAGCAATAAGGACCATCTCTTCTGGAGGGATGTACCTCAGGGTCAATTTAAATGCAGTGGCAACAGTTGACCAGAATATTACAGCTGAAATACCAAATATATCATATTTTTCTAATTTCATATAAATATCCTTTTTCAAAAATACAGAGTATTCAGGTTGTGTCAAGAAAGAAGAAGGATAGGGAAAGCCAAGGTAGAAGAGATATATTTTTTATTTTTTCTTTTTGGTCTTCTATACCCTCTTCTACCTTGTCTAACCGTACAGGAGACAAAAAAATAAAAAATATTGATATCTCTAAATAGTAATAACAACAAGAATATTTTACCTGTTGACAGATAGGTTGTTTTTTGTTATTTTGCCATAGTATGGGGAAAATAGTAGGAATAGCGAATCAGAAGGGTGGTGTGGGTAAGACCACAACTGCATTGAATGTATCAGTAGCCATAGCGTATTACGGATATAGAGTGCTTATGGTTGATCTGGATCCTCAGGCAAATCTTACCAGTGGACTAGGATTTTCGAAGGTATATCCTACTGTATATGATGTACTTATAAAATCAGTTCCTGTTGATGAGACTGTGAGAAAAACAAAGATTGACAATTTATTTTTATTGCCCAGTGAGATTTCGCTCGTAGGAGCAGAAGTTGAGTTGGTTGAGGAAAGAGATAGAGAAACAAGGTTAAAAAGAATTATTATGAGGTTAAAAAGGGATTACGACTATATAATTGTTGATTCTCCGCCTTCATTGGGGCTATTGACTCTAAATGGACTTGTTTCCTCTGATTCAGCATTAATACCAATTCAGAGTGAATTTTATGCCCTTGAGGGACTTGGTAAATTATTAAACACAATCAGGATGGTTCAGAGTAAACTAAATCCAAGACTTACTATTGAGGGTGTGCTTATAACAATGTTTGATACCAGACTTAACCTTTCCCAACAGGTTGTTGAAGAAGTGAGAAATTATTTTGGCGAAAAAGTATATGATACAATAATCCCAAGGAATGTAAAACTTGCTGAAGCTCCAAGTTTTGGGCTTTCTATCTTTGAATATGATCCTAATTCGAGAGGCGCTGAGGCATACAAAAAACTTGCAGAGGAGATTTTAGGGAGAAATGGGCAGAAAGGCACTTGGAAAGGGCCTTCAGGCATTAATACCAGAAGCTAAAGAAGAAGGAACAGTAAAGATTTCGATTAACAGAATTTATCATAGTCCTCTTCAGCCTCGGAGTAAAATAGATAATGAAACAATAAAGGAATTAACCTTATCTATTAAAGAAAAGGGCATTCTTCAACCCCTCCTTGTAAGAAAGGTTGGCGAAAAATATGAATTGGTATATGGACATAGAAGATTTGAAGCTGCCAAGAAGGCAGGTTTAACAGAAATACCTGTTGTCATAAGAGAGCTCTCCGATAGAGAAGTTCTTGAGATATCTATTATTGAGAATGTGCAGCGTGAGGACCTTAATCCACTCGATGAAGCAAAGGCATATCAAAAATTGGCAAAGGAATTTGGTCTCACACAGGAAGAAATCGCAAAAAGGGTGGGGAAGGAGCGCTCTACTATTACGAATAAATTACGGTTACTTAAACTACCCAAACAGATTCAGGATGCCCTTGGGAGAGGCAAGATAACAGAAGGTCATGCTCGTGCCATATTAGCACTTAAAAGTGAAAAGAAAATGTTAGAAGAGCTTGAGAAGATACTTAAGGAAAAATCACCTGTCAGAACAGTAGAGAAGAGAGTAAAAGAAAAACCTTATAGATTACGCCATATTGAAAGTGAGCTTATGAATATTTTTCACACGAAGGTTTCTATTGCAAAGAGTAAGAAAAAAGGAAAGATAGAGATTGTTTTCTACTCTGAGGAGGATCTTGAGAGAATTTTAAATCTACTAAGGAGGATAGAGGATGAAAGAGATTCTTAAAGAACTTTCAAACACAAATGGCGCCACAGGATTTGAAGAGGGGGCAGCTGAAAAAGTTATTAGGCTATTAAAAGGAAAGATAGATGAGGTCTATAGCAATAAAATGGGAAGCGTTGTGGGAATAGTGAATTCTACTACAAAAAGTAGGGGAAGAGTAATGATAGCCACCCATCTTGATGAGCTTGCAATGATTGTCAGGAAGATTGAGAAGGGGTTTATTTATTTTTCAACCCTTGGTGGGTGGGACAAAAGGGTTTTCCCAGGACAGGAGGTAGTTGTTTATGGGAAGAAAAAATTAAATGGTGTTATTGGTGCAATTCCTCCGCATTTTTTTCCACGAGATAAAAGCAAAGATGTGTATACCTATGATGAACTATTTGTGGATGTTGGTCTTGATGAAAAAAACTTAAAAAAGAACGTAATGGTTGGGAATCCAATATATATAAGAAGAAAATTTGCTGAGCTTCATAACGGTTTTGTAACAGGAAAGGCATTCGATAATAGAAGTTCCTGTACTGTGCTTATAGACGTATTATTGAAGGCAAAGAAGGAGAACCTTCCCTATGACATATTTGGAGTATTCACTGTTGAAGAGGAAGAAACGGGTCTTGGGGCACGAACAAGCTCTTATGATATAGAACCCGATTTTGCCATTGTAATAGATGTTACCCATGGTAAATCCTATGGTGTTAGTGAGGGAGCATTAGAGATGAATAAGGGCCCAGTTTTTAGTACAGGACCAAATATACATCCGGATATATTTAATGGATTAAAATCTATTGCAGAGAAATATGAAATTCCTTATCAAATCGACGCTGTGCCTGGCCTTACCGGTACAGATGCAGCTGATATTCAAATAGTAAAGGAGGGGATTCCCTGTGGACTTATTGGAATCCCTCTTAGATATATGCATACACCTGTAGAGGTAATCAATCTGAAGGATATGGAAAGGACTTCAAGGGTGCTTCTTTCATTTTTAAAGGAATTTGAAGGCGTAGGATCAGATCTATAATGTTCTGGAGGTGATAGATGCTCGAACGATTGTCTAATGAGATGGGAGTTTCAGGAGACGAAGGAAGAATAAGGGAGATAATAAGGACAGAAATGGAGGGATTTGTTTCCCGAATCGAAGTTGATAGTATGGGGAATCTTTACGGATTCAAAAAAGGGAGTAGTGGAAAAAAGAAAAAGATTATGCTTGCTGCCCATATGGATGAGGTCGGCTTTATGGTTACTGGCTTTGAATCTTCAGGGGAGATAAAATTTCATACCATTGGAGGAATTGATCCAAGGGTATTACTGGCAAAGAAGGTTCTTATTGGCAATGAAAAAATCCCAGGTGTTATTGGTGTTAAGGCTGTTCATCTTTTGAAAAAAGAAGAATTAGGAAAACCACCAAAGGTTGAGGACCTCAGAATAGATGCAGGATTTTCTTCCGAAAAGGAAGTAAAGGAAGCAATACATATTGGTGATTATGTATCATTTGATACAAAATTTGAAGATCTAAATGGCCTATACAAAGGAAAGGCATTCGATGATAGATCTGGTTGTGTCGTTCTTATAGAACTTTTAAAGTATGATTTTCCGCCTGATATCATTTTTACGTTTACAGTCCAGGAAGAGGTTGGCTTGAGGGGTGCAAGTATAGCAGGTTATAAAATTTCCCCAGATGTTGCGATTGCAGTTGAAGGGACTGCTGCAGGTGATTTTCCTGTAAAGAAAGATTTGGGAGAGTTCCCAGCAATGGGTGGTGGTCCTGTCCTTACTGTTATGGATAGATCAATAATAGTAGATAGGGGGATTCTAAATCATTTTATAAAAACGGCAGAAAAAAATAAGATACCCTACCAGTTGAAGAGACCGAATATTGGTGGTACAGATGCTGGAAGAATACACATATCAAAAAAAGGGGTAAGGGGTTTTGTGATTGCATCACCTGTAAGATATATCCATTCCCCGGTTGGGTTATTAAAAAAACAGGACTTTAAAGATACTATAGAATTATTGAAAAAATCCTTAGAAACAATAGAGGGGGTTATATGAAGGATATTATAAAAAAGCTTACCGAAGTCTATGGTCCATCAGGAGATGAAGAAAAAGTCAGAAACATAATAAAAAAAGAGGTGAAACCATATGCCGATGAGGTAAGAGTGGATACACTCGGCAACCTTATAGTCAGAAAAAAAGGGAATGGTAAGAAAATACTTTTTGCAGCTCATATGGATGAGATAGGTTTTATTGTTTCATATATAGACAAGAAGGGCTTTCTCAGGTTCTCTCCGGTAGGTGGTATTTTCCCTGTGAATATTCTCCATCAGAGAGTACAATTTAAGAGTGGGTTAGTTGGGGTTATAGGTGAGGAAAAAAGAAAAAGTATGAAAGACCCACTTGAACTTGATAAGATGTATATAGATATAGGTGCAGAATCGAAGGAAAAAGCTGAAAAAAAAATCAGAATAGGGGATATGGCAGTTTTTAAGAGGGAGTTTGAGGATATAGGGAATCGCGTAGTTGCTAAAAGTTTGGATGATAGAATTGCTTGTGCAGTTCTGATTGAAACACTGAAGACTCTAAAAAAGAAGAATAACGATCTTTTCTTCGTTTTTACGGTTCAGGAAGAGGTTGGTTTGAGAGGTGCAAGGACATCTGCTTTTGGAATAAGCCCTGACTATGCAATTGCAGTTGATGTAACTGACACAGGGGACACCCCAGAGGCTGAAAGGATTTCTCTAACATTAGGCAAGGGGGCAGCCATAAAGGTGAAAGATTGGGGAATGATCACCTCCAGAGAAGTTAGGGATAGACTTATAAACCTTGCAGAGAAAAAGAAGATCCCCTACCAACTTGAGATCATTGAGGGTGGAACCACAGATGCAATGGTAATAGAGGTTACGAAAAGTGGTGTTCCTACTGGTGCTGTATCGATTCCTACACGGTATATTCATTCTCCTTCTGAGATGGCAGATATGAGAGATGTTGAGGCCTCTGTAAAATTATTAAAGACATTTGCTGAAGAGGGAATGTGAATTGAAAAAGGTAACTATACACATAATTCCAGAGAATGGAAAGCTGAGAACATTTACCTTCACCTACAGGTTTTTGAGGATTCTTTTAGCTGTTTTTATCGTTATTTTTCTTGGACTTGTCTATCTTGGTGTAAACTATGGAAGGGTTTATGCGACGGCAGCAAAAGCAGCTATGCTTGAGAGGAAAAACTTTGTACTTGAAGAACAAAATAAGAAAGTCAGAGAAATTGAGCGAAAGCTTGCCAAATTTGAAGCCCTCTCAAAAAAGCTTGCCATATCGCTTGGTATTGGAATGGAAGCGCCTGAACTTGAAACAGGGATGACTGTTTCAGGAGAAGAAAAAAACAGGCCAGATGTTACAGATGAGAAGAACAAATTAACAACTGAAGCAATTGAATATCTCCGTTTTATACCAAATATTTATCCTGTGAATGGAGGATGGATAAGTCAGGGTTATTCAAAGAAACATCCTGCCATTGACCTTTCTGTTGCACCAGGTACCCCTATATATTCAACTGTTGATGGGACTGTCACATTTTCTGGTTGGGATAACTATTTTGGCAATATGATAAAAATAGAGAATGCTGCAGGTTTTACCATTATTCTTGGTCACAATAAAAGAAACCTTGTAAAGAAAGGGGATGAGATCAGAAAAGGGGATATAGTTGCGCTCTCCGGAAATACAGGACGTAGTACTGCGCCCCATCTTCACTATGAAATATTAATGCAGGGAAGACATGTGAATCCATTAAATTATTTACCAAAAGGAGGAACCAGATGAGGGAAGAATTGATGAATGTTTTAAATAAGGGAAGTTCCATTGATGGGAAGTTGAAGATAGAAGGTAGTATCAGAATAGATGGTGGAGTTAGTGGTGAAATTCAGGCTACGGATAAGATTATTGTAGGCTCTACAGGTCAGGTAAATGCAGATGTTAAATCAAATCACCTGAGCGTTTCCGGGAAATTCAATGGAAGTGCAATTGTTCAGGACACTGTCGAATTGCTTAAAGGAGCAATTTTTGAGGGGGAGATAACCTGTAAAAAATTGATTGTGGAGGAAGGAGTTCTCCTTGATGGCAATATAAATATGAAGGAGAAACCAAAAAAAATACAGAAGGAGGAAGATGTTTAAAAGAACCTCTGGACGTAGCTATGATGAGTTAAGACCTGTAAAAATAACCCCAAATTTTCTTAACAAAGTTCCAGGTTCAGTACTGATAGAACAAGGAAATACAAAAATCCTTATTACATCAACCATTCAGGATGGTGTTCCTCCTTTCTTAAGAGATACAGGCACAGGATGGATAACAGCTGAATATTCAATGATTCCAAGAAGCGCAGAAATGAGAATTCCCAGGGAGAGAAATAAGGTATCTGGTAGGACATATGAAATACAAAGGTTGATTGGAAGGTCTATTAGACAAGCCTTCGATATTAAAAATTTTGGAGAGAAGACTATAATTGTAGATTGTGATGTTCTGCAGGCAGATGGAGGTACAAGGACGGCATCTATTACAGGAGGATTTGTGAGTGTTTATCATTCTATGATCCAAATGTTAAAGACAGGAGAAATCGAAGCTATACCTTTAAAAAATTTTGTTAGTGCTGTAAGTGTTGGTATTGTAAAAGGTGAAATGTTACTTGATCTCGAGTACAACGAGGATTCAGTAGCAGATGTTGATATGAACGTCGTAATGACTGATGATACTAAGATTATAGAGATTCAGGCAACTGCTGAAGGTAGATCTTTTTCATCAGAAGATCTTAATAAATTATTAAAACTTTCAGAGAAAGGGATAAAGGAATTAATTGAGAAACAGAGGGATGCCCTTTCCCTAACCCTTGCAATGTGAAATGGGAAAAGGAGGTAAAGGGGGATAATACCCGCATAGACATTTACCTTGCAAAGAGAGGTCTACGTCTCTCCCGCTCAAGGGTAAAGAGGCTTATCAGTGATGGGAAGGTTCGTGTAAATGGACTTACGGTTAAACCCAGTTATATAGTTAAGGATGGAGATCATATCACTGTTGATTATGAACCCTTTAAACCCGCTGAAGTAATTCCTGAAAATATTTCAATAGATATTGTATACGAGGATAAGGATATTATTGTGATAAATAAAGAAAAGGGGATAGTAACTCATCCTGCCAAAGGAAATCTAAATGGGACACTGGTAAATGCAGTCCTATATCATACAGGGAATCTTCCCGAAGGCAGTAGTAATGAAAGGCCAGGCGTCATCCACAGGTTAGATAAAAATACAACGGGGTTGATAGTATTTGCCAAGAATTACAATGCACATACTATTCTTGGAAGGCAGATAAATCAGAGGACAGTAAAACGGATTTATATAGCCCTTGTGTGGGGTAAACCTCCTGTAAGAAAGGGAACGATTGATGCGCCTATTGGGAGGCATTTGATACATCGACAGAAAATGGCTGTAACACCATTCAGTTCAAGGAATGCAGTTACCCATTATCAAGTCCTGTACAGTTTTGGGTATGTCTCTGTGTTAAAATTGAAACTTGAAACAGGAAGAACGCACCAAATAAGAGTGCACCTTTCATTTCTTGGATATCCCGTTGTAGGAGACCCTGATTATAATGGCAGGAATCCCCAGATAATTCAAAAAATAGGTCTTGCTAACCGAAAGCACTTTGATAATATTCTCAATATGATCGATCGTCAGGCTTTGCATGCTGCTGAACTCGGATTTATACACCCTACTACAGGGGAGAATGTTAAATTTTATGCGCCTCTGCCAGAGGATATTAGAAGAATAATGAACTACCTTTTGGAAGGAATCAATAGGTGAAACTTTTAATAGTTGAATCGCCTACGAAGGCAAAAACAATCGAGCATTACTTAAAAGGATTTGTTGTAAAGGCGACAATGGGTCATATTAAAGATCTCCCTAAAACAAAGATGGGTGTGGATATAGACAATGGTTTTTGCCCACACTATATCATAATCAAAGGCAAAAGAAAAATAGTAAAAGAGTTAAAAGAGGCTGCTGGTAAGGCATCAGCAATATATATTGCTACTGATCCTGATAGAGAAGGTGAAGCAATTGCTTATCATGTAAGGGATATTATTGGTAAGGATGCAAGTAGAGTGATGTTTTATGAAATGACGAAATCCGGTATTGAAGAAGGGATGAAAAATCCTGGGAATATAGATCTTAATAGAGTAGAATCACAGAAGACAAGAAGAATTCTTGATAGGCTCGTAGGATATAAGGTTAGCCCGATCTTATGGAAAACAATAAAGAGAGGATTGAGCGCAGGTAGAGTACAAAGTGTTGTGTTGAGGCTAATATGTGAAAGGGAAGAAGAAATAGAAAAATTTACACCCGAGAAATATTATGTTATTACAGGGAATTTTAGTGACAGTGGGCAATTTACCGCCAAACTGATAAAAATAGCTGGCAAGAAACAAAGAATTAAGAATATTGAAAATGCAAAAAATATAGTGGAGGAGATAAAGAAAAGCCATTTTTTTGTTGAAGATGTCGTCAAAAAAGTTAAAAAACAATTTCCTTTTCCTCCCTTAATCACAAGTAGCCTTCAGAGAGAAATGGCGAGAAGATTCAATTTTTCGGCGAAAAAGACAATGTTAATAGCTCAACAGCTATTTGAAGGTATAGAATTACAAGAAGGTAGAACAGGATTAATAACATATATGAGGACAGACTCACCAAGGCTTTCAGAAAGGGCAGTCAATGAGATAAGGAAGTGGATAAAGGAAAAATTAGGGAAGGAATATCTTCCCGAGAAACCAAATATATTTAAGGGGAAAAAGACAGCACAGGAAGCACACGAGGCGATTAGACCAACCTCTGTTATGAGAGATCCAGAAACTATTAAGGGGTTTCTCACTTCTGAGCAGTACAAATTGTATAAGGTAGTTTTTGAGAGGGCTATTGCATCTCAAGCAAAGTCAGCAATATGGGATGAAACTACAGTTGAAATTGGAGATGGAAAATATACATTTGTGGCGGTTTCTCAAATGCTGAAATTTCCTGGATTTTTAAATATATTGGGAATGCCAAAAGAGGGAAAAGGGCTACCACCATTAAAAAAAGGAGAAAAACTTAAGTTAGTTGATGTAGATATGGAAGAAAAGGAAACAAAACCCCCTTCAAGGTATACTGAGGGAACAATGGTGAAAAAGATGGAGGATGAAGGAATCGGTAGACCTTCTACTTATGCTACGATCATTTCGACTCTTTTACAGAGAAATTATGTGAGGAAAAAAGAAGGATTCTTAATACCTGAGCATTTGGGAAGGGTCGTAAACAATCTGCTTGTAACATATTTCCCGGATATTTTTAATGTTAGATTTACTGAAAAAATGGAGAGTGAACTTGATGAAATTGAGGAGGGTAAGAGGGATCGGGTGGAGGTGTTGAAGGAATTATATGTGCCACTTGAAACGAAGCTAAAAAGTGTAGAGAATTCTATTGAAGATATAAAAAGCCAGAATCAAATAATGACCGATATAAAATGTGACATTTGTGGAAGACCTATGGTGATAAAATGGGGTAGATATGGAAGATTTCTGGCATGTTCTGGCTGGCCAGAATGTAAATACACAAGGCCACTCCCAGAGGATATAGAGGTGATTGATAGGAAATGTCCTAAATGTGGTGCAAATCTTGTCGTAAAATATGGGAAGTACGGACGATTTATTGCCTGTTCCAGGTATCCAGAATGTGACTATACCTCCCCTTACACTATAGGTGTAAAATGTCCTGAAGGTTGTGATGGAGAATTTGTTGAAAGAAAATCAAAGAAAGGAAAGATTTATTATACCTGCGAAGATAAAAATTGTAATATTGTCCACTGGTATAAACCTGTTTCAATTGAGTGTCCCAAGTGTGGGAATCATTATATGCTTGAAAGACATAGAGGTAAGAAAATATATTACGAGTGTCCCAAATGTAAGAATAAAATAAATAAATAAATAAATAAGATATCTTAGGGTCTGGGAAAGTTTTGCTCTTTTCTTGATAAGAAATAAACCCCTGTAAACATTAAAATAATGCCAAAAATTTGTATTATTGTAACGGTTTCGCCTAAAATGAAAAAACCTAACAATGCTGCAAAAAAGGGCGTCGAAAGTTCAAGAGAAGAGACCTGTGCAGCTTTTATCCTTTTTAGCCCCTCATAGTACAATATTGTCCCCACCCCAACAATTACCCCTATAAGAATTTGAAAAATATTTAGAATAAATTTTGAGGATGTAAACAGAAGGTAAACTCCAAAAACAATTGATGCTATTGAAAATCTGTAGAATGTAAGAGTTCCTGCATTCATATTTTTTAGGTATTTTCTCATAACTATTGCAGTTGTTGCCCATGCAAAGGTTGCAAATAACACAAATAAGTCTCCAATGTTTCCAAACCTCAGTTTTGAAATATTTGATATTTCCCTTGTTGTCACGAGTATACCGGCCAGTATCATAATAATAATACCTGTATAATCAAATTTTGTAAGGATATCATCTTTTAGAATAAAAAAACCTATCAAAACTATAAATATCGGTTGCATATGACCAATTAAAACTGCATTAATGACAGATGTTTTTGTTAAGGCAAAAAAGTATAAAAGGTCAGCAGTAAGTGTTCCTACTAAAGAAATATAAACGAGTTTTGAGAGTTGTTTTCTAGTTACTTTGAGGCTTTTACTCTCTGTAATTAAGACATAAATCAAGCCAATAAGGGCAGCAAATAATGCCCTGATGGCTGAGGTGTGAAAGAAATCTGAAGTCTTATAAGATAATTTAGCCAGGATAGGTTCAATTGCCCACATTATGCTTGCACCAAGTATCGCCAGGACACCTATTTTTTTCGTATTCATTGTACCTTATTTTAAAGAAATATTTATTTTTTTCAATGAAGTATATGCTATATTTATATTGATACAAGGTAAGACAAGGTAGGAGAAGTATAGAACGAAAGGCAAGGTAGTAGCTGATATAGAAAGAAAAGCAAGGTAGGGGTCGATATAGAACGAAGAGCAAGGTAGGAGAGAAGCAGGAAGAGAAGCGAGGTAGAAGAAGTATAGAAAGAAAAGCAAGGGGAAAAGAAAGACACAAAGACCGTAATTCGTGATTTGTGAATCGTGAAAAAAGAAAAATAACAAAGACAAGGCAAAAGACATTAACTGCGAGATTCTCACGTCGCTACGTTCCTCAGAATAACATCATAAAAACAAGGTAGAGGTCAATATAGAAAAAGGAAGTATTTTTTGCTTGACATATACTGTTTAGTTTTTTAATATGCGGTATGGTTGTTCTTGGGATAAATAGTTATCATAGCGGTGCCTCTGCTGCAATCCTTGTAGATGGAAAAATAGTGGCAGCAGCAAAAGAGGAAATTTTTAATGGTATAAGTTCATCCGCTGGTTTTCCTTATAATTCCATAAAATTCTGTGTCGATTACCTTGGTATATCACCTGTAGAAATTGATTATATTGTAATTCCAAGAAATCCTCTTGCAAGACTGCCCAGTAAATTCTTTTATGCCCTCAGGATGTCTGGTTACACAATAAAGCAGATCAAGGATTTATTTCACCCACGCTCTATAAGGAGAGAGGTGGCGAAGGCATTGAATGTGTCTTGTGAAAATATAACTTCGAGATTCCATAGAGTAGAACATCACCTTGCCCATCTTGCAGCCTCATTTTACACATCCCCATTTGAAAAATCTATTCTACTTTCCATAGATGGGATCGGTGATTTTACCAGCACAATGTGGGGAGTAGGAGAAGGCAATAAGATAAAACCTCTGGGACATATTTCTTTTCCCCATTCTATTGGTCTTTTTTATACCGCTTTTGCACAATATCTTGGGTTTGTAAATTATGGAGAGGAAAATAAACTTATGGAGCTTTCCTCCTTAGGTGACCCAATATTCTATGACGAGATGAAAAAAATATTAATTTATGATTACCCTCTTAATTATAAATTAAATCTTGATTACTTTACTTTTCATAAAAAGGGAATAAGCCTTTATTGGCAAGAGAATAAGCCAAAATTAGATTCTCTTTTCAATAGGCACCTGGAGACAAGACTTGGCCCTCGTAGGGGAGTGGATGAAAGAATTGAATTGAGGCATAAACAAGTCGCCGCTAGTGTTCAAATGAGGTTAGAATCAGCAGTTTACGATATCTTAAACGAATTATACAGTCAGAAATTTATACCAAATCTTTCTTATGCAGGTGGGGTAGCATACAACTCAGTGCTGAATGGAAAAATTGCCAAAAAGACATCCATAAGGAATATATTCATTCACTCGGCTACTGATGATGCAGGTCTTTCTCTGGGGGCAGCATTGTATTTCTATTATAACATTCTGGATAGACAAAGAATTGGCACGGATTTATTTTCACCCTATTTGGGACCCTCACATTCTATATCAAGGGTGAAAAGTGCTATTAGAAAAAAGAGATTAAAGATAATAGATACAAAAAATCCAATGAAATTAGTCTCCCTGGATCTTGCTGCAGGTAAGATTATAGCTTTATTTCAAGGAAGGGTTGAGTGGAGTAAATTTTCCCTTGGGAATAGGAGTATTCTATGCGATGCCGGTAATAAAGGAGCAATCAAGAGAATAAAAAGGATAGCTGGTCTTGAATTTTTCTCTACTATACCTGTTGTGATAATGGAAGATTACCTGAATGATTATTTTGATGCATTGAATATATCTCCTTACATGCTTTTTTCTTTCCCTGTAAAGAAGGGTGTAAAGAAATACCTATATCCAGTAATTGATCGTAAGGGCAGTGTGAGAGTCCAGACGTTGAGAAGGGTACAGAACCCTATGCTCTGGGATATTCTTGATTATTATAGACAGAAAATGCAGAGTCCACTAATTGTTAATGCCCCAATAGGGAGAGATACCCCCATAATAAATACCCCTGAGGAAACAATAAATTTCTTTATTGAAAATGATATTGATGGCATTCTTATGAGTAATCTCTATATAAGGAAGTGAGTACCATTAACATCATTGTGGATAATTTGTGGATAAGTCCCAAATATTCCCTATCAGACTAATAATCAAGCAGTTATCTCTAAGTGGTTATCCACAAGTATAGTAGCATTAGAGGTATGGAATTCATTGTTTTTCAAGGATGTGGTCTTTAAATAGTATCCTTTTGAGAATGTGTATAATCCTATTATTGTTTAAAGCCTACTGAAAAATTTTTATATTTATCCTATGGTAGGCAGCTCCAATTTCACTTGACACATCTTAAAAAACTAATATTATTCAATTATGAAATTAATTGCCCCTGTAGCTCAGTGGATAGAGCACCGGTTTCCTAAACCGGGAGCCGCAAGTTCGAGTCTTGCCAGGGGCGTTTTTAAGGAGGAATACGATGAAGGTGAAAAAAAGAAAACTTAAAAAGAGAGAGTTAAAAGAGGACGAATTTACAAAATTTGTAAAAAATTTTGTGGCCTTATGGAGTAAAAAGCAAAAAATTTTCATCTGGGGGATAATAGGCGTATTGGTGTTGGCAGTGGGTCTTGTCTCATTTTTCTCTAATAAAGGAAAAAATGAAAAATTGGCACAGCAGAATTTTACAGTTGCAATGCTTGTTTTTGACTCTGGACGGTTGAAAGAGGCTGCTGATCAATTCAAAATGATTCAGCAGCAGTTTTACGGTACTATTGCTTCGGATAAATCGTTATATTTTCTTGCCACTTGTTACTTTTTAGCAGGTGATATAAAAAATGCAGAAGAAAACTTTGAAAAATACACAAAGACAGGAAAGGACAGGTTATTTTTACCTTCGGCATATGAAGGTGTTGCACAATGCGCAGAAGAAAGTGGAAATTATGATAAGGCGATTAAATTTTATAAGGAGGCTGCAGACCTTTTTACAGAACCAGCATTTAAGGTAGAGGTACTTTTCAATCTTGGCAGGATGTATGAGAACAAAGGCAACCTTTCTGAGGCAATGAATAGTTATCAACAAATCTTAAAGATAGCAAAAACCCCTGGCATAATAAATGAGGCAAAGGACAGAATCAAATTACTGAGAGGCGCACAAGAGGTAATTGGAGGATGAGGAAGAAACTAAGGGGACTAATAGACAAATACAACCTTGATGGAATTCTTATATATGACTTATATGAGATTCTTGAACTTTTCAATATTAAAAAATCATTCAACTACCTTGAAATATCTCCTTTTCTCCTAATAACAAAGGATAAATTATACCTGATAGGAGATATTTATACGATTGAGCATATTGGGAAAATTAATGGTGTAAAGGAATTCAGAATTCTTTCAAAGCAATTTCTTGAAGATAGTATGTCCCCTATTGGTGGATTTATACACCTTATAAGGAATCTTCGTATAAAAAAATTGGGTACTTTTGAAGAAATAAAACTTCCCAATATTGAAACTGTGATAATCGAAGATCCATTGTTAGAAGGAATGATTTCTCCATCCAGGAAGAAGTTAAAGGTTGTGAAGGAATGTATCAAGATTCTTGAAAACGTGTTTCAAAAAACCTACACAAAGATTAAAAAAGGTTTGAGGGAAATAGAATTAAGAAATAGAGTTGACAAAGAAATTTATAGATCTGGTGGAGAAAAGAGAGCGTACCCTACAAGGGTAATTTTTGGGAAGAAGACAGGAAATCCGAACAGTGTAAGTGATTATGAGAAGCTTAAACCTGGCGAGCCAGTTATTATTGACGCAGGTGTATTAAAACAGAATATCGGTGCTGAATTGACGAGAACTTTTTTACTTGGAGAGCCAGATGAGGAACTTTCTTTTTTGTATTCTTCGTTGATAGAGTTGAGGAAATTCTTGATTGATTTAATAAAGCCTGGTAGGGTAGTCTCCACAATATACGATGACTATTATGATTTATTAAAAATGAAAAACCTCGAAGATTGTTCATTCGGTCCTCTTTCAAAACCTCTTGTTCCTGCACAGAAAGGGATATTTATCTCTCCAAAAGGTAAGTATATTATAAAACCTGGAATGACATTTACTATTGAGACGGCTTTGTTCCTTCCAGGGAAGTATGGTGTGAAGATTCAAGATGTTGTTAGAGTTGAAGATCACGCAGAGGTTTTGACCAGCTTCCCTGTAGAAAAAGAAAAAATAATCATTGAATAACATTTAAATACTGTAGTATAATTGATGGAAGAAAAAAGGAGGTTTTGTGCTTTTTCCCATATCCTCTGAAACATATATAAGAAGAGTCCCTTTACTAACCCTGTCACTGATAGGAATAAATTTCATAGTATTTTTTGTAACATATCCCATAATGAGAAGTCAAGAGAGTGCACTTATGGAAATCACTAAAAATTTAAGACAGCAAGAATATTCAATATATTTGAGGCATATGGATGAATTTGGGGAGATAAAAACATCCGGCAATGTTTTTGCTGTACTTGATTCTGTGGAAAATTTGCTAATAAAGAAAAATGTTAACATCCCAGAAGAAGAATATTCTAAATGGAAGAAACTATTTGACCAATATAATGATAAAAAGAATAAACTCTTTATATCAAAATGGGGTTTTAATCCTAAGAAATTTTCAATAATAACTCTTATCACATCCTTATTCCTACATGGAGGGTGGATGCATATAATTGGGAATATGTGGTTTTTATGGCTTGTTGGAGTCAATATTGAAGACTCGTGGGGAAGGCCATTTTTTCTTGGATTTTATATCCTATCCGGGATTATAGCCAGCTTATTCTTTATGATTTTCAATAATACCAATGTTCATTTGATTGGTGCATCAGGGGCTATTGCTGGTCTTATGGGTGTATTTACAATAAAGTTCTTCAAAAATAGAATAAAATTTCTATTGGTATTGTTCCCATTTTTTGTTGGTGTCGTTTCAGTATTTGCGGGCTTCGTTTTTCCATTTTGGTTTATTGAACAATTACTATACGCCATTTATGTTCAAGGTTCTAATGTTGCGTTTTGGGCACATGTTGGAGGATTTAGTTTTGGTGTTATTACAGTTGTCTTATTGAAAACGACAGGATTCGAAAAAGCAGTATTAGAAAAGGGGGTTGATAATACTATTGATTCAGTTGATACAAGTTTCAGAAAAGCGATTGAAATGGAAACAAGAGGGGATATAGATACAGCTATTGGTATTCTTGAAGAATATGTAAAGGATAATCCAAATAACTTAGAGGCACTACAGTCACTCGGATCATTATATTTAAAGAAAGGCCTTGAGGAAAAGGCTGCCCATTATTTTAGAAAGGCACTTAATTATATCATAAGATCTCAAAATTATATCGGAATTATTCAGTTTTATATAGATTATATAAAGAGTAATAAACTCGATAGATACTTAACCCCTGGAGAATCTTACAGGATTGCTGAGGCCTATAAGAAAAATAATGATATAGATTCATCCATTTACGTTTTGCTTCAATCGTATAAATTCAATAGAGATTCGAAGGAGGCTCCACTTATACTTCTACGCTTGATAAAAACATTGGTAGAAGCTGGTAGAATCGATAAGGCGAAGTATGCATTCAATGAGCTTGCTACAAGGTTTCCTCGCTATATTGAACAAGGGAAATTATATCTTAAAGGAGGACAATATGACATATGATGAAGGAATGGAACTTGTGAAAAAATACGTAAAAACGAAGAATTTAGTGAAACATATGATAGCGGTAAGTGGGTGTATGAAGAGTCTCGCGCGATATTTTGGCGAAGATGTAGAAAAATGGAGGTTGACTGGCCTTCTTCACGATATCGATTATGAATGGACGAAGGACGACTTCTCCAAGCATGGTATAGAGGGTGCAAAAATGCTCTCTGAGATGGGCTTAGATGCAGATATTGTGTATGCGATAAAGGCTCATCCGGGGCATGTCCCTTTAAAATCAAAGCTTGATATAGCATTATACAGCAGTGACCCTCTATCTGGGCTTATTGTTGCTTCTGCACTAATGCATCCATCTAAAAAACTTTCAGGGATTGATACATCTTTTATAATGAGGAGGTTTAAGGAGAAGAGGTTTGCAGCTGGAGCAAATAGAGAACAAATAAAGGAATGTGAAAAGCTGGGCATTTCGCTCGAGAAATTTATTGAGATATGTCTTGAAGGAATGAAGGAGGTAAGTGATGAACTTGGTCTTTAGTGTATTAGTGCTCTTTTCTTTTATGAATCCAAAAAATGATAAGTGGATAGCAAAGGACAAGGGACTCCATATTATACATTCTGCCTGTGCAGTTGGATTGACTTATCATGTTTATCATTGCGAATTGAATAATAACTATAGCGGTGCTATAAAATTTTCTGTATCCCTTACAGGGCTTGCAGGAATAACAAAGGAAATTTTTGATTCAAAGAAAAAACCATCTAGTTCGAGCTGGAGAGATCTTGTTGCAGATGCAATAGGTATTGGATTAGGTGTTCTATTATTTTGCAGGGGAGGATAAGAAATGAAGAAAGTTTTTCTCACCTTTCCCTTTCCAGAGGATTGGATAGACGAACTAAGGGAAAATGTTCAGGTGTATATGAATCCTGATAAGAGAATGCTTAGCGAAGAAGAGCTTATGGAGAATTTTAAAGAAAAGGATGGTGTCATTACACTCCTTAGTGATAAGATTACGAAAAAAGTTATTGGAAGTGCTAACAGGCTTAAAGTGATTTCCAATTATGCGGTTGGTTATGATAATATTGACATTGGATTTGCAAAAGAAAGAGGTATTGCGGTTACAAATACACCAGATGTGCTTACGAATGCCACTGCTGAGCTTACTATTTCTCTTATATTTGCAGTGGCAAGAAGAATAGTAGAAGCAGATAGGTTTACGAGGGAGGGTAGATTTGAAGGGTGGCAGCCTACATTACTTTTAGGAAAAGAAATAAAAGATTCGATTCTTGGCATCTTGGGGGCGGGAAGGATTGGTATTGCTGTAGCTAAGAAGGCTTATTCTCTTGGAATGAATGTAATTTATTACTCAAGAAAAGAGAAAGATGAGATGAAAGCATTAAACGCAAAATTCGTATCACTTGACTACCTGCTGAAAACTGCTGATTTTATTTCTCTTCATCTCCCTTTGACAGAAGAAACCTATCATGTTATTGGTGAAAAAGAGTTTAAGATAATGAAACAAGATTCAATTATTGTAAATACTGGAAGGGGCGCACTTATTGATGAGGCCTCTTTGGCAGAGGCGTTGTTAAATAATAAAATAGGGGGAGCTGGTATTGATGTGTATGAGTTTGAACCAGGCGTTACTACAACCCTCTTAAAACTCCAAAATGTAATTCTTACGCCTCATATTGGAAGTGCCACATACAGAGCCAGGAGAATGATGGCAAAAATAGCGGTGAAGAATGTGCTTTTAGTTCTTAATGGGCAGGAACCTCTCTACAGAGTAGTATGAAAATTCCTGGTAAGATACCCCAATTACCAGGGGTATATATTTTTTTAAATCAGGATAAGAGTCCAATATATATTGGGAAGGCAAAAGACTTAAAGAAAAGAGTTGAGTCTCATTTCAGGAGTGATGCCCCTATAAAGTCTCAAATTGTAGTTAGAAATGCTGTCTCCATCGAATTTATAATTACTGAAAACGAAGAAGAAGCTTTACTTCTTGAAGATACATTAATAAAAAAGTACATACCTCGTTATAATATAAGATTAAAGGATGATAAGAAATACCCATATATAAAGGTTACGATAAATGAGGATTATCCGAGGGTTTTTTATACCCGGAAGGTAGTAAAGGATGGTTCAATATATTTTGGGCCATATACAAATGTGAAGTCAATTAAAAAATCGCTTCTTATACTAAATAGGATATTTCCATTGCGAAGATGCAGGACAAAAAAGCTCCCTGATAAAGTATGCCTTGATTATTATATTGGAAGGTGTTTAGGCCCCTGTGAAAATAAAATTACTAAGGAGGAATATAAAAATTTAGTAGAGGGTGCAATTGAGTTTCTTAAGGGTGATATAGATAAAGTTCAAACAAAAGTAGAAAAGATAATGTGGGCTTATGCAGAGAAAGAGGATTTTGAAAATGCTGCAAGAATGAGAAATCAGTTAATGGCTATAAGAGAGATTACCAAAAAACAGACTATGGTAACGGATCTCAAGGAAGATATTGATATTATTGGTCTTTACAGGGAATTGTCTTCTATCTGTATTTTTATATTTCAGTTGAGAAATGGTAGAATTATTGGGAAGGCACATTATTTTATTGAATCCAGTAAGGGAGATTCGGAAAGAGAAATCATTAGATATGCGCTTTTGAAACTTTATAATGATATTTTCTTTAAGCCCCAAAAGATTGTAGTGCCCATTATGCCATATGATCGAACATTGCTTGAAAAAGTACTTGGAACAAAAATAGTCACATCGAAGGGAGGTAAATTAAATAGAATAGTCAAACTTGCGGAGAAAAATGCATATGTTGAGTTTGAATCAAAAAAAATAGAGATAAAAAGGTCAGTACCTTACTTCTTAAAAGAACTGCAGAAATTAGTTCATCTAAAAAAACCACCAAGAAGAATTGAGGGTTTTGATATATCAGATCTTTTTGGTAAAGATGCAGTAGGCTCCTGTGTAGTATTTATTAATGGGAAACCTAAAAAATCAGAATACAGGAGGTTTAAAATAAAGAGTGTAACAGGCATTAATGATTTTGCAATGATAGCTGAGGTTGTCTCCCGGAGGATTAATGTATTAATTAGAGAGGAGAAAGAGTTCCCAGATTTGATTTTGCTGGATGGTGGAAAAGGGCAATTAAACACAGTGCTAAATATAATGAAAGAAATTAACGTTGGTATACCAGTGTTGGGGCTTGCAAAGAGATTGGAGGAAATATATCTTCCTGACGGGAGAGTTGTTTCTCTGCCTGGAAATTCAAGTGTATTAAAGTTGTTGCAGAGAATAAGGGATGAAGCACACAGATTTGCAATTTCTTATCATAAAAAACTAAGGTCAAAAAAATTAACCAAGTCAAAATTAGACAAAATACAAGGTATAGGAGAAAAGAGAAAACAATCACTTATATTATTCTTTGGATCTGAAAAAAAAGTGGAAGAGGCATCTATAGAAGAGCTGATGAGAGTCAAGGGCATTGGCAAGAATGTAGCCAAAGTTATATATGAAAAATTTCACAAACTCTATTGAATAATTCTAAAATTTTGCTATAATACTTGTATGAATTTTATTAGTGATGATAACTATTGTGTTATGTGTGGAAAACTAAATCCAGTGGGTTTAAGGTTAGAGTTCAGACTTAACAATGGAGAATCTGAGGCTGATGTCATTTTCCCAAAATATTTTGAAGGGTATAATGGCATAACCCACGGTGGAATTGTTTCTTCTGTATTAGATGAAGCTTCTGTTTATGCTGCTACATCTATTGGGGAGGTTTGTGTTACAGGTGAATTGAAAGTTAGGTTCAAAAGACCTGTAAAGACTAACGCTCCTTACGTAATTAAGGGTAAGATAATCGAAAGAAGAGGTAAGATAATATTAACAAAATCAAAGATAGTGGATAATGATGGTAACATTTATGCATATGCAAATGCCAAGTTGTTTTCAGTAAAGGAGGACAGTTAGATGAAAAATGTGGTAGATCTATTAGAGCTGGCTTTAAAGGGGGAGAAAGAAAGCCTTTTGACCTATTTAAAATATGCGAGATCAACCAAGAATATCAGTGGTAAGAATATGTTTATCAGACTTGCTATTGATGAATATAACCATGCCGAGTTTATACAGATGGAACTTAAATGTTATTATGAGAATGGTAAGACGATAGATGGAAAAATAGAAAAATCAGAGATTGAATTTATTATTCCACATTTAAAGAAAAGTATTGTTGAGGGAAGGGGAGTGAAAGGAGTTACCGATCTCGATGCATTAAGAACTGCCCTCGATCTTGAACAAGCAGCCATTGACCTGTATAAAAAAATATATGAAAAAGCGGAAGAAGAAAAGGTGAAAAAAATTGCTCAACGGTTAATGAAAATGGAAGAGGCTCATTTCGAATTAATACAAGCAGAAATTGATAATATAAAAAGAACCGGTTATTGGTTCGATTTCTCGGAGATAAATCTTGAACGATAGATTACCCCCACCAACTGTAAAAAGGTTTTCACTATACCTTCATACACTTGAAGCATTGGATAAAAAGGGAATTACGCATATTTCCTCTGTAGGTATGTCAGAATTACTTGAGATTCCAGATACCCAGATAAGAAAGGATTTAAGTTTTATCGGGAAAACTGGTAAAAGGGGAAAGGGTTATCCTGTTGCAGAACTTATGTCTATCCTGAGGGAGATACTCTTTTTAAAATCTTTTATACCTGTTATTCTTGTGGGAGTTGGAAATCTTGGTACTGCTTTACTTGCCTCTAAGTTGTTGAGAAAAAGGGGATTTCGGATCGTAGGTGCATTTGACTCCGATCTTAGAAAGATTGGCAAAAGGCTTTGTTACATAAGTATAATGGATGATTCAGAAATACCCAATATTGTAAAAGAATATAACGTTAAAATAGCTGTACTGACAACCCCTGGTGAGATTGCACAGTCTGTGGCAGACAATCTGTGCAAGGCAGGAATAAAAGGTATATTGAATTTTACCCCTGAAAATCTTAATGTGCCATCAGATGTAAAGGTACACAATGTTGATTATACCACCGAGCTTGAATTCTTAAACTACCTTGTATATAGCGAGGAAAAAGAGAGTTAACGGGTTCATTTTAAGGGATTTTCAAATTTCTATGATTATATGAAAGTTTTTTTTAAGATTTACTAAGTCTTATGACCTTCCTCCTTTATGATACATAGAAGCAAGATAGATGCGAGACCTGCCAAACTTGCACCATATTCAAAAGCCGCAGTTGGGCTTATTTTTTGCCAGATAATACCAAAAATTACACTTGCGGGGAAAGATGCTATACCAACTGCAAGATGATAGAATCCAAACGCAGTTCCATGAAATTCGGGTACCACAAGATCACTTACGAAGGCTTTTTCAACTCCCTCAGTAAATCCAAAATAGATACCATATAAAGCAAATAATAACCAGATATGCCATATATTTTTGGAGAAACCAAATCCCAGGTAGATTAATGCATAAATGAGCCAGCCAAGCACAATAACTCTTCTCCTCCCGATTTTATCTGACCATATACCACCTGGCATAGAGGTAGCCATTTTAACAGTATGAAGGACGACCCAGAGGAGGGGTATTAGTGCAATCGTAATACCTACTTCCTTTGCTTTTAGTATCAAAAATGCATCAGAAGAATTCCCCAGAGTGAATAACACTATGACAAGCAGATAGTTTTTGAAATTTTTAGAGAGGACTGAAAATCTAAACTCTCTCTTTTCTAATTTAGAGATTATCTTTTTTTCCTTTACAAGTGAAAGGAGAATAATAACTGTGATTATTCCCGGAAGGAAAGCCCATAGGAAAATGTTTCTGAGACTCATACCAAATTTCAGAAGCAACATAGCGATTATTGGTCCAAAAATTGCACCTGAATGGTCCATTGCCCTATGGAATCCAAATGCCTTACCTCTTATGTTTTCTGGTGTGGAATGCGAAATCAGCGCATCCCTGGGAGAAGTTCTTATGCCCTTACCCAATCTATCTATAAATCGTATTATTGCTACCTGCCACCAGTATCTTGTAAGCGCTATAATAGGTCTTCCAAAACCAGCAAGGCAATACCCGATTACCACAAGAAATTTTCTTCTTCTTAATCGATCGGAGATCCAGCCAGTAAATAATTTTAGCAAACTCGCTGTTGTCTCTGCTATACCCTCTATTATGCCCAATACCTCTGCCCCGACACCGAGCACACTTGTAAGGAATATTGGAAGAAGCGGATAAATCATCTCGCTTGCAGTATCATTAAAGAGGCTTACAAATCCAAGCGCCTTAACATTTCCTGGTATGTCCTTTAGAAATTTCATTTTAGACTTTTTTTGAGATTGATAGTCTTAAAAATTTATAAAAAATCTTTTCTTCCATTTCGGTAAACCCATTTTCAGCAAGCATCTTCTTAAGTTTTCTATTTATAAAATCTTCAGCTAACGGGCATTCAACCTTTCTAACAAGATACTTTACAAAAAATGGGGAATAATCTATGTCAAAATTATTATAATCAAAAATATAAAAATATCCTTCGGGTTTTAGAGCCCTTAAGGCATTTACCAAAATTTTGATTCTATTTTCCTGAGTGAAACCATGAAGAACAAAAGAAATAAACACCTTATCAAATTCCTCTTTAAAGGGAAGTGGGTTTTCGATTCTGTAAGGTAAAAGATCAATTTTTTTACAAAGGTTTTTTCTTTTCAAGAATTGTCTTTGCATCTCTTTACTGATTTCAAGACCAATTACCTTTCCTGTGCTTAGGTATTTTGACATTATACAGGCATTTTTTCCAGTACCTGCCCCAAGATCGAGAATTTTATCATCCGGTTTTATACGCATATATGCTATAACTTTATTGATAAGTTTGGTGTATTTACCTAGGGATAGAAAATCCAGCATTCTATCATAGATCTTTGCCTCAAAATCGCCTATTTCAACAAAAGGCTTTGTATTCTTTTCATCCATTAAATGATTATATACGTAAAAAAGAATTTTTCAATACACCTCTTAGTGTCAGTCTCTAAATTTTAAATTTTACTAAAGACATAAAGGCGGGTAATATAGTCAAAATGTAGTCAAGACGCAAAGGAGGATATAAAAGGCAGGATACAGGAGACAGAATATAGCAAAGACAAACGACGAGACATAAATCTCATCTTTCTGGTTAGTAAATTTTTTTCTTTTTGGGTTCTTAAACAGACAGAGTAGAAGAAATATAGAAAGAAAAACGAGTAGGAGAAAAATAGAAAAAGAGTAAGGCAGAGAACGATATGATATAAAATATAAAGAATAGGAAATGAAAAACCTTTACACAATTTGATTTTTGTATATAATCTGTAAAAAGGAGGAAGGTGTGAGACAATTATTTACGTTCTTTTTATCATTATCTATTGTTTTGTTTCCCAAGTATAGTCAGGTAAGAGTTTATACAACTAATTACAATGCAGTAAAGGATATGGATATTGTAAGAACAAAGAGGGATGTTTTTTTTGAAATTATTGCAAATGATAATGACCTTTCAAAACTTGATAAAAGAGGACTTAAATTTGAGGTTATCATCCCTGACCTTGAATCTTATTATAGTTCTAAAATGAGTGGGAAGGGAACATTCGGAAATTATTATACCTATAGTGAGGCAATTGCAATTCTTGATTCACTTCATAATGCCCACCCTGATATATCAACGTCTTTGTTTTCTATTGGGACGTCATGGGATGGTAATGATATGTGGGTTATGAAGATATCGGATAATCCTAATTTAGATGAAGATGAACCAGAGGTTTTTGCAGATGGGGTAATCCATGCCAGGGAGCCCATAGGAGCAAATATAATCGTTGAGACGGTCAGGAGGATTCTTGATGGATATGGCAATGATCCGACCATTACTTATCTTGTAAATAATAGGGAAATGTATTTTATGCCCGTATTCAATCCCGATGGTTATTTATATAATGAAAGCACCAACCCTAACGGTGGAGGTATGTGGAGGAAAAACAGGAGAAACAACGGTGGTGGTATTTATGGGGTCGATCTCAACAGAAATTTTTCATATGAATGGGGGGTTGGTAATGTATCTTCAGATCCATCATCCAATGTATATATGGGTCCTGATTCCTTTTCTGAGCCAGAAACACAGCACTTCAGGGCGTTTGTGGATTCACATAATATATATGTATATCTAAATATTCACTCTTATTCAGATGCTATACTTGTCCCCTGGTCCTGGGACCCAAACGGGCATTGGGCTCCCGCACCCGATAGTGAAATTTTTTACGAAATGGGAACACATATGCAGGCCTTCAACAATTATGACCTTGGCACAACGGTGCAGACGATTGGCTATAATTGTGGAGGCACCGCTACTGACTGGATGTATGGACAACAATTAGAAAAACCAAAGGTATATGCATTTGTTACAGAGGTTGGGGAGTCATTCTGGCAGGAATCGGCTATTTCGAGGCAACTTGGAGAGATGGTTCCCGCAGTGCTGTTTTTAGAAAAGACAGCGGGTGTTTTTGTAGAACCCGGAGAATTGGTCATCGATGATACACTTGGAAATGGCAATGGGAAATTTGAGGCAGGAGAGGCAGGTAATCTCAATTTTAATATTAGTAATTTGGGTTTTAAAGATACTGCTGAAAACGTTATCATTAGATTGACAACGGACGATCCTTTTATTTACTTGCATAGTGCAATTGAAGGATTTTCTTCTATATTGCCTTATGATTCTGTACAGTGTTCTTTTCCTGTTTCGATAGATTCATCTATTCCTGATGGCCACCTAATTAATATTTTAAGAACAATCTATCTCAGCGGTATTGAAGTGTATATGGATACAATAAAGATTGCAGTGGGAAACGAGGTCGCTCTTTTTTATGATGATTTTGAGGAGGGGCCGAGTCAATGGAACTGGGATTCGCCCTGGGCCATTACAACAGAGGATTATCATTCTCCAGATCATTCTGCAACCGATAGCCCTGGTGGATCATACAGCAACTATACAGATGCCAGTATTACCACAGTTAATTCGATATCTATACCCAATTGGGATAACATTTCCCTCTCATTTTACCACAAATACCAGATTGAGACTGGATGGGACTATGGTTATTGTTTGGTATTCAATGGTACTGAATGGGATACATTGGATAGTTTTACTGGTACAAATAATGTATGGAGAAAAAAGAGTTACTCACTTAATTCCTACTGTGGGGAGAGTATTAAGCTAAAGTTTAGATTTTATTCAGATGTCTCTGTTACCTATGATGGATGGCATATCGATGACGTTTTGGTTTCTGGATTTCAACCGGTTGGGGATAGTATTCCTTCTACCCCTACTCTGGTCTCCCCTGTTAATGACACAGTTTATACAATTTATCCTGAATTAACAGTGAATAATTCCATTGATCCGGATAATGATACGTTGTTCTATGGATTCAGGGTGTACTCTGATTCCCTTCAGACCAATATTGTTACGAAGATCGATAGTGTACCTGAAGGTAGTTCAACTACGAGCTGGCAGGTAAGTGTTCCCCTTACGGAGGGAATGTATTATTGGCGTGCCTATGCGAGTGACGGTATTGAAAGAAGCAGGCTTTCTAATACAGGGATGTTTTATGTCAATACTGCTGGCATTGCAGAAAGAAAGGCGGTATTTTCTATAACCAGAGGTCTCATCCAAAGAAGCATATATATAAGTACGGATAAAATGAATAACTATGAATTTAGCCTTTATGATATTGCTGGTAGAAAAGTTCTGGATTATAGGCTAAAGGGCTCACATTATATAGACCTTAAGAATGTAGGTCTTGGAAAAGGGAATTACTTTTTCATAATAAAGTCTGGGCAACAGAAGATTAAAGGGAAGCTCGTTTATATTGGAGGGTAGTAGTCGAAAAAAGAGAGCGGCCCCTTGACAGATTTAAGATGGATTCCGTGACGTGATAGCCTTCTTGTTAAAAGACAGGATCGCTGATTTTTAGGTGCGTATGTCAGTTAAGTTTCTTTTTTTCTCCATACCATTGCAATGTGTGGGATACCTGCCTCAAGAAATTCCTCCCCTATTGATTCAAATCCAAGATTCAGGTAGAAATCTTTTATGTATGTTTGGGAATGAAGCCAGATTTCATTTATTCCCTTTGAAACTGCATAGTCAATCATTCTTTCCATAATTTTTTTTCCGATTCTTTTTCCTCTGTATTTTTTTATTACAGCTACCCTTCCAATATAGTATTTTTTACCATCATAAAAAAACCTTGCTGTGCCAATGGGCTTTTTATTTTGGTATACGACAAGATGAGTGGCGATATCATCGTATACATCTATTTCAATTGAAGGATCGATACCTTCTTCATCTATAAAAACACTTTTCCTTACAGGATAAGCCCTTTTTAACCCATTTTTTCCTTTTAGAAATTTAAACATCATATTGTATTTAATCTTTTAAATGCCTTTATTTTTTCGGTTTCTCCAATTCTTGCCTTTTCCAGGGCCACTTTCAGGAAGTTTATTGTATTTTCGTATGTCTCTCTGTCAACCGGGTAAGGAATACCATCCTTTCCTCCGTGTGCGAAGCTAAATCTCGCAGGGTCTTTGTAACTTGGGGATATATCGTATAAAAGTTCAGATAGAAGAGAGAGTGCCCTTATCGTTTTTGGACCAACCCCTTTCATACCAAGCAGTTTTTCAAAGTTTTCAGCTTTCCTTTCGTAGGTATTTAAAAATATTTTGTAGAGCCTGTGGGAATTCATATCTTTTAAAAAGATCTGGTGCCTTTTAGGGAGTTTTAGTTCCTCTAAATGATTTAATTCTTTAATGAGAGTATCTGGTTTTTCCCTTGATAAATTACAGATCTCAGAGCGGGCCTTATTACTTTCCTTTGCTATCAGATTTAAAGGATTTGTGAATGAATCAGAAATGATGCCAGTGTGCGGTTCATTTACAAAATCCTGAACTTTTTTGCCAAGCCAATGGTATCTTCTTGCCATTCTTTTCTCCGTATTCATTCCCTGCTGAATCACCCCCCAATTTCCATAGGAATCAAATATTATATTATGGTGATAGAGTTGATATCCATCTTGGATTGCATTATTATCTACCTTTGCCGTTATCTTACTGATATATATAAGTGCATCAGAATTAATTCCAGTCCTTTCACCGATAGTTCTCAATTCATCGGGTGTTTTTCTTGAAGTTCTTCCTTTTCCTCCAGCAATGAATATACCAGAGTTAATTCCTCTTATTGCCTCCTTTAACGCTCCCATAACTGTTGTTGTTAGACCGCTTGAATGCCAGTCGAATCCAAGTATGCATCCAAAACTCTGAAACCAGAAGGGGTCAGAAAGTTTTTCAATAATAAAGCCAGGGGAATTGTCAAGGAGAATAGTCTCAACTATTGTTCGGGATAGGGTTACCATTCGTGAGAATAGCCAGCGAGGTGCCTTTCCATAGTGAAGTGGGAGGCTTGCATAACCCCTTTTCAAATCAGTCCTCTCTTATAGTTTCGAGTAGGAGTTTAAACGAGAAACCCTTAAAGAGATCAGGAGGCGTTTTGAGTATAAATGTATTATTATCAGGGGTCTCTCCAAGAGAAAGCGTTTTTTTCTGAAATAATGAGTAATCTTTCAACACAACATCAAATTTTAGTCCTTCAGAATGGTGATTGAGAGAGATTATTTTCGCAAAATAATCATCCATTGTTATTGGTTTGTATACAAAAGATCTAAGCTTATCTGGTTTTACCTTTATCTTTATATTATCATTGTATTTGAATTCAACTATTTTATGTTCCACAATGGGGTGTAAAACTTTTTTAAATTGCATATAGTATATTTTTTTACCTAAACTTCTCCATTTCCTTTCATATTTTGTCTCAAAATACCCTTCATTCCTCTGGACGAAGCCACTCTTAAAGATTGGTCTCCAGACCTTGTAATGAACTATTTCTTCAAGGGTGAAATCTCTATAGAATGGATCATCTGTAACTATGATTAGCCCCCCGTCTTTTTTTGAACGAGATGCTGTTAGTAAACTGAAAGACCTGTCAATTAACCTTCTCTTATGGTGTTTTTTCTTTGGCCATGGATCCGGGAAATTTACATATATGTATTCCAATGAGCATTCCGGTATAAGCAGTTGAAATGCAGATTCTGCATCAAGATTAATTAATATCACGTTCGAAAGATTAGAGTTTGATAGCTTTTTTGAAGCTTTTTTTGTAGAAACAATTGAGTAATCAATACCGATAAAATTTTTATCAGGATTCTCCTTTGCTTTATGGACAAGAAAGGAACCGTCACCAAAGCCAATTTCACATTGGACGGCATTATTATTGCCAAATAGAAGTTCGAAGTTTAAAGGTTTTTTTTCTTTCACCCAATCTAGAACAAATTCCATAGTATATAAATATTGCAGATTGCAACATTGTCAATATCTATTGGAAATAAAAAAATAGATTTAGAAATTTCTCAATATGTCCACATACTTGTATGAGGGACAAATCACTTTCTTGACAAGATAACTGCATTCTCTATAATAGGGTATGACAAAGGCAATTGGTTTGCTTGAGTTTATAAGTATTGCGAAAGGGATTGAATCTACAGATGATGCTCTCAAGGCCTCTACTGTAGATTTGTTATTAGCACGACCAATTTGTCCCGGAAAGTATATTTTTCTTATCTCAGGTGATGTTTCTAATGTGAGAAATAGTATCGAGTCTGCAAAGAGAATTGGAATAGAGACGGTAGTGGACGAACTTATTATTCCTAATATCCATCCGGACTTAATCCCTGCTATTTCTGCTATTACTGTTATTGAGGAAATCAATGCATTAGGGATTATAGAAACGTTTTCTTGTGCTTCTACTATTGAGGCAGCAGATGTAGCTGCAAAAACAGCCGAAGTTTCTCTTATAGAGGTCCGACTTGGAATGGGTATTGGTGGGAAGGCTTTTTTAACCCTAACTGGGGAAGTTGAGGCTGTTAAATCCTCTATTAGATCCGCTGCTATGATACCTGAAAGAAAAGGTCTATTGGTTAGAAAAGTAGTAATCCCATCACCCCATAGAGACATAAAGAATTTTATACTTTAAACTTATGAATATAGGAACCGATATTGTTTTTATCCCAAGGATTGAAAAAATACTAAAAAAATGGGGCAAGAGATTTTTAGAAAGGGTATTTACTTCTGAAGAGATCACATATTGCATAAAGAAACAAAGGCCTGAGGTATGTTTTGCTGGGCGTTTTGCCGCAAAGGAGGCTATATTTAAGGCACTGGGGAGAGGGAATTTGGCTTTTAAAGATATTGAAATAATTAGCGAGGGTCCTCCCTTCATTACTCTAAATAAGGGAGAGAAACCATCTATAAAAGTTAGTATCTCCCATGATGGAAATTATGCAGTGGCTACCGCCATTGTTGAAAACTGAGAAGTTATATCTCTTTTTTTATTTTTTGCCAGATTGAATCCATCTCTTGTAATGAAAGGTTTTTTTTACCATATTTTTCAATCTCTTTTTCGAGTCTTTCGAACCTCTTTGAAAATTTATCACATGCCTTGTGTAAGGCGATTTCTGGAGAAAAGTTTAAAAAATTACCCAGATGCGCTACAACGAATAGAATATCACCAAATTCTTCTTCGACTTCTAACGGGTTTTTTGCGTTTTTTAATTCTTCTATTTCCTCTTCAATCTTGTCATAGACTCCAGAAATATTGTTCCATTCAAAGCCCTTTCTTTTAGCCCTTTCCTGGATTTTATAGGCTCTGATTAATGCTGGGATATCCTTTTCAATATTCCATTCTCTTCCCTTTCTCTTATCCCATTTTTCCAGAACTTCTTCAGCTGTTTTTGCTGTATCTTTTCCGAATACATGGGGATGCCTTGCAATTATTTTTTTCTTTATATGTTTTATCACATCAGAACCCGAAATACCCTTTTCTTCAAGTAATACCATCATCATAACTACAACGAGTAGAACATCACCTAATTCTTCATTTGTTGCGGGGAGATTACTTTTCTTTATTGCAGCAATTAGTTCAAATCCTTCCTCAATGAGATATTCAGACATTGATTTGAGTGTTTGTTTTCTATCCCAGGGGCATTCTTGCCTCAACCGTTTAACAATTGAGAAAAATTCGTTAAATTCCTGGTCCGTTTTCTTTTCAACCATATTGGAAATAATATTACTACTTAAACATATGTCAAGTAAAATTAAGATTTATAGATGGTTGAATAACTTTGAGTCCTGAAATTTTTTAATGTGGATGCTCTAAATTTTGACCATTCTGATAGAGGTTGAATTCTGAGTAATGCATATTTCCCAAAAATTCAGATAAGGTTTTTTGAGTAGAAATTCAGGCTATATTTTGTCTTAAAGGGGAGGGGATAAGGGGATGTGATTAATTCATTGTAAAGAATTAGATAAATTACTTCTTTTTTATTGATATATCTTTATTTTTGGTATTTTTCTTCAA